>MDTE01072408.1_pt1 | contig 14232 bp, 17 predicted proteins | sample 811231 | NCBI WGS metagenome assembly MDTE01 (sample SAMN05326651, study PRJNA326480) | marine metagenome | isolation source: seawater | place: Indian Ocean: Red Sea | collected 2010 | reverse complement strand
TATTTACCAAGTTTTATTTGGGGAAGAAGATGGGCCTCGAATGGGTTTTTTTATAAGTTTTTTTGGGATAAAAGAAACTATAGTTTTAATAAATAATAAAATAAAATAACATAACATGTTCTCATTTCTGAAACCTTTAATTTTCTCACTGGATCCAGAAGTAGCTCATGATTTAGCAATTAAATCATTAAAAACTAATTTAATTCCCGAAAACTTTTTTTATGTAAAAAATGAGGAAATATTACAACTAGAGCTTTTTTCTAAAAAATTTAGAAACCCAGTGGGACTAGCAGCTGGTTTTGACAAAAGTGCTGAGGTTTATAATCCTTTATTTAAACTGGGTTTTGGTTTTGTTGAAGTTGGAACCGTAACACCACGAGCACAATTTGGAAATCCTAAGCCTAGAGTTTTTAGACTAGAGAAAGACCGTGCTTTAATAAACAGATTAGGTTTTAACAATCAAGGTGCTGACGCTGTGTCCAAAAGAATATCAGAAAATATTCCAGAGGGAATTTTAGGAATAAATATTGGTCCGAATAAAGAAACTTTAGATAAAAGTGATGATTTTGAAATTTGTCTTTCCAAGTTACATCACAATGCAGACTATTTGACCATAAATATTTCATCACCTAACACAGAGGGTTTAAGAGATTTTCATAACAAAAATTCACTTTCTGATCTGCTTGCAAGAATAGATAAAATAAAAAAAAACAATAAAATTGATAAACCTATTTTAATAAAACTTTCTCCAGACATTAATTCAAGTGAAATTAGTGATATATGTGAAATAACGAATAAATATAATATTGACGGCTTAATTATTTCAAACTCAACAGACAAACATAGAGATGATTTACTTGATGTGAATCGAGGTGAGAAGGGAGGGCTTTCAGGAAAGCCGATATTTGATTTATCAAATAAATTAATAAAAAAATTCTATAAAGAATTAAAAGGCAAAGTCCCTATTATTGGCGTAGGAGGCGTTGATACAGGTGAAAGCGCATTTGAAAAAATTAGTCATGGAGCTAGCGTTGTTCAATTGTATACAGGCATGATTTATAAAGGTCCCATAATCGCGAAAGAAATTAAAACCCAGCTGATTACAATTTTAAGTAAAAATGGAATTAAAAACATTAGGGAAGCAATTGGAATTAATACTTGACCATATAAAAGATCTCAACTATACAACCAGTACTAATTATGACAAAAAAATGTGAATTAACAGGAAAAAAACCACTTAAGGGTAACAATGTTAGTCATGCTAACAATAAAACTAAAAGAAAATTTTATCCAAACCTTAAAAAAGTTAAATTTAAAAGCGATATCTTAAAAAAAAGTATAAGATTAAATGTTACAAATTCAGCCCTTAAAACTGTGGATTTCAAGGGTGGTTTGGATGACTTTTTAAAGTCAGCAAAAAACAAAAATTTATCCAGAAAAGCAAAAAAACTTAAAGTTTCGATAGCTCAAAAATCTTAAAATGAATAAACAAAGAAGTCTTTTTATTTTGCTTTTGGCAATAATGGGTTTAGTTATTATAAGTTCTAATTATTTAGTTCAATTTCCCGTCAATAATTTTGGATTAGAAAAGATCCTTACTTATGGAGCTTTTACATATCCAATTTCATTTTTAGTTACAGATGTTGCAAATCGAGCTTTTGGAAAATTTACTGCAAGAAGAGTTGTTTATTTCGGTTTTTTTATTGGCGTTTCTTTAACTTTATTTATTTCAACAAATTTTTCTGATATTATTTCTATTAGAATTGCATTTGGTTCTGGGATTGCTTTTTTAACAGCTCAATTAATTGACATAAACATTTTTGATAGATTAAGAAAAAATAAATCTTGGTATATTGCACCATTAATGTCTTCAACCATTGGATCAGTGATTGATACATTTTTATTTTTTATAATCTCGTTTTACGGAACACAAACTCCTTGGTTCACATTATCCTTAGGAGATTTATCTGTGAAATTATTAATAGCGCTTTTAATGCTTATTCCTTTTAGAGTTTTAATTATTTATGTGAAAGAATTTACCAATGAAAAAAAAATTGGAATTGCGAACAACTCTTAATGTAAAACTTTATTTTTTTTCTCAGTAAATAACTCTGATAGTTGATTAATCATAACATCGCCCAAATCTTGAATATCTGTAATTTTAATTGCATTTTTGTAATATCTTGTAACATCGTGACCAATGCCTATAGCTAGAAGTTCGATGTTAGACTTATTTTCAATTAATTTGACTGTATTTTTTAAATTATTCTCTAAATAATCAGTTGTATTAGATGATAAAGTCGAGTCATCTACTGGCGCACCATCTGAAATGACCATTAAAATTTTTCTTTCTTCTCTTCTTTTTGTCATTTTATTAAAGGCCCACTTAAGAGCTTCTCCATCTATATTCTCTTTAAGTATTCCCTCCTTAAGCATTAGACCTAAATTTTTTTTTGATTGTCTCCAGGGTATGTCAGCAGATTTATAAATAATGTGTCTTAAGTCATTGAGCCTTCCAGGAAAGTTGGGTTTGTTGTTTTTCATCCATTTTTCTCTACTTTGCCCCCCCTTCCAATGACATGTAGTGAACCCTAATATTTCCACTTTCACTCCACATCTCTCTAAAGTTCTTGATAATATGTCAGCACAAATCGCTGCAACAGATATTGGTTTTCCTCTCATGGAGCCGGAATTGTCAATTAAAAGAGTGACCAAAGTATCTTTAAACTCAACATCACTCTCTTTTTTAAATGACAAAGAATTCAAAGGATCAATTATAATTCTGGTTAGTTTAGATGTATCTAAAAGACCTTCCTCTAAATCAAAATTCCAAGATCTATTTTGTTTTGCGAGTAATTTTCTTTGTAATTTGTTTGCTAATTTAGAGATAAAAAACTTTAATTGTTGTAATTGTTGATCTAGATTTTCTCTTAATCTTGTAAGCTCTATAGAAGACTCAAGCTCCTCTGCTTTAACAATCTCGTCGAATTCTTTAGTAAAAACTTTGTATTTATTATCATCAAAATTTAAACTTAATCTATCATTACCTTTTGGGTTAGTATTTGCATCCTCAAGTTCTGCCAGTTGTTCGTCATCGGATTTCTTTGAAAGGCTTTCAGCATCAGGAATCTGTGCCTCTATCGCCATTTCTTCAATTTTATTATCTTCTTTTTCAGTTTTCTTTTGCGAATCATTTTTTTTATTATTATCTGCTTTTTTTTCTTTATCATCTTTTTGATTTTTATCCGGACTAAGTTCCTCTTCTAATTTAAAATTTTCAAGCAATTCTGATACGAGTGAATTATAAATTTTTTGATTATGTATATTTTCATTTAAAAGATTTATTTTTTTTTTAATTTTTTTTTCATATTTATCTTTAATATCTTTGAAATCTTTATAATTATCTGTTGTAGTAAAATTGAGAATATTTTTTTTTAAATAATTTTCAAAATATAATGTGATTTTACCAAGCTGTGTATTAATATTCTTGCTTTCTGTTTTATTATAAAAATTCTTCAAGTTTTTCTTTACACCCAAAAATTCATCTGAACCAATCTTTTCACATCTTATTTTTTCAGCAATCTCGTAAAGTTTTTTCGCCATTTCCCCTTTGGGCTCAAAATTTTTAAGTGTATCAAAATCACTGTATCTAAGTATTAAAGATTGAGCATCTGCTATCGCTCGTGTCTTTGTAACTTCTAATTCACTCAAATCATTTATTTCAGGTATAGTAATTAAGTTTTTATTTTGATCTGTTTTATTCCCAAAATTAACTTCTAAATTTTTTATGTTTGATACTGAGCGAGCCGTAGACTTAATTGCGCTTTTGAAATTTTCAATAATCTGTTGTTTCTTTTCCAAATTAAATAGTGATATTTGCTGATGACTCTGGCAAATCTTCCCCAAAGCATCTTTGATAATACTCTGAAATTATTTTCTTTTCCATTTCATCACATTTGTTCAAAAATGTAACTCTAAATGAATAACCCACATCTTTAAAAATAGATGAGTTTTCAGCCCAGTGAATTACAGTTCTAGGGCTCATTACAGTTGAAATATCACCATTAACAAATCCCTTTCTAGTTAAATCAGCGACTTTAATCATATTCGATATTTTTTCTTTGCCTTCTTTACTGTTGAGTTTTTTATTTTTTGAAAGAATTATTTCAAACTCTTTTTCAAACGCTAGGTAATTTAAAGTGGTAACTATGTTCCATCTATCCATTTGTCCTTGGTTTATCTGTTGTGTTCCATGGTACAAACCTGTTGTGTCACCTAAACCGATAGTATTTGTCGTAGCAAACATTCTAAAAAAGTTATGTTGATTTAGTACTTTATTCTTATCGAGTAAAGTAAAATTTCCTTCACTCTCCAGGACTCTTTGAATTACAAACATTACATCAGGTCTACCAGCATCATACTCATCAAAAACTAGTGCCACAGGATTCTGAATAGACCATGGCAAAATACCTTCTTTAAATTCAGTTACTTGCTTGCTATCTTTTAAAACAATTGCATCTTTTCCAATTAAATCAATTCTACTGATATGACTATCTAAGTTTACCCTAACACAAGGCCAGTTAAGTCTAGCCGCTACTTGTTCTATGTGAGTTGACTTTCCTGTTCCATGGTATCCTTGGATTAAAACTCTTTTATTAAAAGCAAAACCAGATAGAATTGCTAAAGTTGTGTCTCTATCAAATTTATAATCTGGATCTAATTTTGGGACAAACTCATTTTTTTTAGAGAAACCATCTATTTCCATATTGCTATCAATATTAAAAGATTGTTTTACCGAAATTTTGATGTCTGGTTTTGATAAAAATTGATTAGCTGTCATTTATTTTTTTCCAAATTTCTTTTTCAATTGAGTATAAGCCAAAGTAATTGTTTTAAGTTTATCTTCATATTTTTTATTACCATGATTTTTATCAGGATGATATTTTTTTACAAGTAATCTAAATTTTTTGTGTATTTCTGTCCAATTTGAGGACAATTTTAAGTCCATCAGCTCTAAAGCATCACGATCTTTATCTGATAACTGATTATTTTTAAAATTTTTAAAATTTGAAGAACTAAAAATATTTAACTTATCTTCCAAAGCATTGTTCCATAAAATATTAAAAAAATTATCTGATGAACTAAAACTTTTTGTTGTTTTATGCCAAGTAGAGTCAGATTTAATGAAATATTCTATTTCGTCTGAGTTCATATTCTCAAAATAATTCCAATTTTTATTAAATATTTTTATATGCTCTAAACACAATAGTCTAAAATCTTTACTATTATCCTTTTCTTTTGGAGCTTTATATTTTCCAACTTCTTTACAGTTTTCCCAATCACAAATTATTTTCATAAATGCTCTTAATATATGATATCTATAATAGAATGGAAAACTATTTAGAAAAAATAAAAATCAAATTAAAAAAAAATATTAAAATTGAGGAAATAGATATTGTTGACAACTCTCATTTGCATTCAAAACATAAATTTTTTGATAAAAATAAAAAACATCTTAAAATAATTGTTAAATCCAATTTTCTGAAAGATTTAAACAAAATAGAAGGTCATAAAAAAATAATGGAAATTCTAAAAGATGATCTTAAAGAGAAAATTCATGCATTAGAGATTAAAATTTTTTAGCTTACTAAGTTCCTTTTCAAGATTACCTTTTTGGAATTTTATTTTACCTGGAGCAGTTGTTTTACCGATTTTTTTAAGTAAGATAAAATTTATCTTACTATCATCATTTTTTTTATCATTTTTCATAAATTTAACAATTCTTTTTAAGTTACTAAAATTAAATTTTATTTTTAAGTATTTAAAAATATTATTTTTAAAATATATATTTTCTATTTTTTTATATGTTTCAATTCCACAAATTTTCTTGTTAAATGATAACTGTGTTTCTAACAACATTCCAATTAATACAGCTTCTCCATGATTAATATTTTTTGAATAATTACTATCTGCTTCAATCGCATGAGCTATAGTATGTCCAAAATTTAATATTTTTCTTAAGTTTTTTTCATTTGGGTCTTTATCAACAAAATATTTTTTAATTTTACAACTCCAAGAAATAGCTTTAATGACAACGGATTGATTTTCAAAATTAATAATTTTTTCTGTATTTTTCTCTAACCAATTAAAAAATTTTTGATCATGAATAATTGCATGTTTAAGTATTTCAGCATAACCACACAAGAATTCTTTTTTTTTCAAACTTTTTAAAAAATTAGTGTCTATTAATACAATTTGAGGCTGATAAAAAGTACCAATTAAATTTTTGCCGTATTGGTTGTTAACCCCCGTTTTACCACCTATGGATGAGTCAACTTGTGCTAAGAGTGTGGTGGGTATATTTATAAAATTAATTCCTCTTTTATATATGCTAGCTGTAAATGCTACCATGTCGCCCGTGATCCCACCGCCAACATTAATTAAAAAGTCGTTCCTATTAAAATTATTTTTTAATAATAAATTTAATATTGTATTCACCGAGCTTATACTTTTGTTTTTTTCACTTGGATTGATGATAATTTTTATTTTCTTATACTTATTTAAAGTTTTTAAAGTTTTTACCTTTAAACTATTAGGAATTTTTTTATCAAAAACTACTGCTACATTCTTACCTTTAGGAGATATAGCTTTTAGCTTTCTTGGTAGGATGTTTAATAGGTTAGATCCTATTAAAAGACTGTAATTATGATTTTTTTTATTAATCTTAATATTTATTTTTTTCATATAAATGCATTATCTTTTTTGCAATTTTCTCTTTATCCAAGTTATCACAGTTTATTTTAAAGTTTGCCAATTTGTATATTTTTTTTCTCTCATAATAAATTTTCTTTAAATTTTTAGTTGAATTACCAGATAATAGAGGTCGTGTCTTTTTTCTTTGCACTCTTGCTTTCAAAGATTCTATCGGGGTATCAAGCCAAAAACTTTTGTTATTTTTTAGTATTGCTTCCCTTATCCTAAAGTTAACAAAAGCTCCTCCACCTAAAGCTATTACCAAATTTTTCTTTTTGATAAATTTTAATGTAAGCTTTTCCTCGATATTCCTAAAAAAGCTTTCTCCTTTAATTTCAAATATTTCGTAGATTTTCTTTTTCTGATTTTTTTCAATAATCTTATCAATATCGACGAATTTAAATTTTAGCTTTTTACTTAAAAGCCTACCTATTGTGGATTTACCCACACCCATCATTCCGGTTAAAACAAGGCTTTTTTTCAATTAAATTTCCAATAGAGTTTATTTTATCACAAATTTGTCTTATTTAATGAGTTTAAATATATTTTTAAACTATGCAACTTAAAATAAATAGATCAAAATCATTAGGGCAGTCCCTATTAAAAACTTTATTAAAGTCTGTAATAGGTCTAGCTTTAATTTTTGTTTTCCTATTTTTTATTGAGAAAATAAACTTTCCTGCTCCTAAAAATAAATTTGAAATTGATATTTCTAATGAGATTATCAAACTTAAATAAATTTTCTATTTTAATATTATCATTTTTCTTTTTCTTTCTCTCTTTTATCGACTTAAAAGCAGAGCAACAAATAGACCTATGGAAAAAAGATAATAAAAATATACAGACTAATAACGAAGACAAAAAAGATATCAATAGAAAAAATGAGAATAACAAGCTTAATACAAATATTAAAACTTTAGAAAAAGTTGAAATAGAAAATAATCTTTCACAAGAAACATTAGATGTTAAAATATATGGCATTCATGACCCTGAAAAAAATAATTTTAAGCTTTCGTTATGGGAAAATTCTAAAAGTAAAGAAATCAAAAGTACCATATTAAGAATAAGTAAATTAAACTTATCAAAGACAGCAGAGGAAATATTTCAAGAAACTTTGTTAACTTACTCATATACTCCAAATGGAATGAGTATAGAAGAGTTCTTAGAGATTAAAATTAATTGGATGATAAAAAATGAAAAAGATGATGAATTAAAAATATTTCTAGAAAAAAATAAAGAATTTCATTTTCAGGCTAAGGTAATTAAATACTTAGTGGACAAAAATATAGCGAAGGCAGATATAAAAAAGGCCTGCGAAGATATTAATTTTTTGAGTAAAGATATTAAAAATTCCTATTTAGAAAAATTTAAAATATATTGCCACATTTTTAATAAAAAAAATGACAAAGCATTATTGCTTTATGATATTCTTAAAGAGGAAAAACAATCCGATAAATTTTTTGACGATAAAATCCAATATCTCTTAGGTATAAAAGATAATACAATTCAAAAAATCAATGACCAAAATCTTTTAAATTTTTATCTATCTAGCGTAACTATAAATGATTTTAAGTATACGCCCACAAAAAATACACCAAAATTTATTTGGGATTACATGGACTCCGCAAATTTAATTGACTTTAGTGTAATCGAGGATTTAACAAAAATAAAAGATTTAGAATTAGCAGCAAATGAAAAAAGAATAAACACCAAAAAGATTTTTTCTTTGTATAAAAAGATGCCATTTGAGCTTGAACAGCTTATTAATGCATCAGAAATTTACGATACTTTAGACACAGTAGAAGGAAGAGCAATAATATATCAAAAAATTTTGTTATCAGACAATACAGAGAGTAAAATTAAATTATTATTTATTTTAAAGGACCTATTTGATAAGGATAAACTAAACAACATTTATCCGATTTTTCTAAGTGATAGCTTAAAAAATCTTAAAGATGTTCCAAAAGAATATGCTGAAGTTGTAGAAAAAAATATTTTAATCGATCCATCAAAAAAAAAATTAAAAATAAAATACAATGATAAGATTTTACATAAATCAAAAGTGCTTAAGTTTTACACAGAAAAAGGAACATCCTCTAAAAAAATACAAAAAGATTTAAACTCAGTTTATAAGAAAATCAAGAAAAACAGGAGTTATTTTTACTCAGCAAAAGATCTAGCTTTAATCGAGGCACTACAAAGTGATGGATTTAAAATACCGGAAGATTTCAATGTTAAAAAGTATGCTTCACAATATGATGTGCCTTCAAACCTTTTAGATTTAACTAAAAGAGAGGAAATAGGCTTCTTAGTCCTAAAAATAGTTGAAATAATCGGAGAGGATGATGTTACCAATTTAGATCCAGAGACTATTTATTTTATATCGCATTTATTAAATCAAAACGGTTTGAAAGAAATAAGAAATAAAATTTTAATATCTTCTTTACCTTTAAGGGTATAATTATATTATACAGCTTAAATGCCGTTAAAAAATATAATTACAGTTCCTGATCCATTACTTAAATCCATTTCAAAACCAGTAGATAAAGTAAACAATGAAATTAAAAATTTAATTAATGATATGTGCGAGACAATGTATAATGCCCCAGGCATAGGTTTAGCCGCGGTACAAATCGGTATTCCATTAAGGGTGGTAGTAGTAGATATTTCAAAAGGAGAAGAAAAAAAACCGCATTTTTTTGTGAACCCTAATATTGTTTGGCGTTCGGATAAAACTTCAACTTATGAAGAAGGTTGTTTGTCTATTCCGAATCAATTTGCGGAAATTGAGAGGCCAGAAAGTTGCAGAGTAGAATATTTAGATTTGAACAATCAAATAAAAGAAATTGAAGTGAGCGGATTATTATCTACATGTATACAGCATGAAATTGATCATTTAAATGGGGTTTTATTTATCGATTATTTATCGAAACTAAAAAAAAATATGATTATAAAAAAAGTTACAAAAAATAATAAATCTAAAAAAATTGTTGTTTGAGAAATTATAATGCCATTTAAAATTATATTTATGGGAACTCCAGAGTTTGCTGTTCCTTCACTTAAAGTTTTATCAGAAAGTAAACATGAAATAATTAGTGTTTATACCCAACCGCCACAAAAAAAACAAAGAGGTCAAAAAATAACTAAATCCCCGATCCACTTAATAGCCGAAAAACTTAATATTAATGTGAGGACACCAACGAATTTGGACACTATAGAAGAGTATGATTTTTTTCAAAAGAAAAAACCTAACTTAGTTGTTGTTGTTGCGTACGGAAATTTAATTCCTGAGAAGTTGTTAAAAATTCCAAAGTTATTATTTATTAATTTACATGCTTCCTTATTGCCTAAATGGAGAGGAGCAGCACCAGTAGAGAGAGCCGTTTTAAATCAAGATAAAGAGACAGGAGTCTCAGTCATGAAAATTGTCAAGGAATTGGATGCTGGTCCATACATGCAGCAAGTTAAGGTCCCTATTAATCAAGAAATTTCAGCTGGAGAATTAAAAAGTAACTTATCTAAAATTGGATCTAAAATAATTTTAGAGTCAATTGATCAAATTTTGAAAGGTGAGGCAAGATTTATAGATCAAATTTCATCTAATTCAACATACGCAAAAAAAATTAATAAAAAAGAGGCAAAAATAGCATGGAAAGAACAAGCTGGTAGAATTATCTCAAAGATAAACGCTTTTAATCCAAAGCCAGGTGCTTGGTTTGAGTTTAATAATCTTAGATATAAAATTTTTAAAGCTAAAGAAATAAACATACAAGGCCCAGTTGGAGAGATCTTAGATAACAACCTTACGATAGGAACAGGAAAAAATTCAATCAAAATTTTAGAAATCCAAAAAGAGGGAAAGAATAAATTAAATGTAAAAAACTTTTTAATCGGAACCAATCTTAGCAAAGGGACTAAACTAAATTGAAGCTTTATAATTACCAGCTTATAATTGAGTATATTGGTACTAACTTTGTAGGTTGGCAAATACAAAAAAAGGGTGCTTCAGTTCAGGGTGAAATTCAAAAAGTTTTAAGAAAATTTATAAAAAAAGATCTTAAACTCCTAGGATCTGGTAGAACTGACACTGGAGTTCATGCCCTCGGCCAATCAGCTCACTTTATAATAAATTATAAAATAAAATCAAAAAAGATTTTAAATACAATTAATCACTTCTTAAAAAAAAAAGGTATTTCCATACTTTCAATTAAAAATAAGAAAAAAGATTTTCATTCAAGATTTAGCGCTAAAGAAAGAAAGTACCTTTATATAATTGTTAATAGAGAGGCTCCATTAACAATGTATCAAAATAAGGCTTGGCATATAAAAAATAAACTGAATTTAAACCTAATGAAACATGGAGCAAAAATATTAGAGGGTAAACATAATTTTTCTGCTTATAGATCTTCATCTTGCGGTGCAAAATCACCAATAAGGACTTTAAAAAAAATTCATATCAAAAAAAAAAATAATGGAAGATTAGAGATTACTTTTATCTCACAATCTTTTCTACAACAACAAGTCAGATCTATGGTTGGGTGTTTAAAACTTCTAGGCGAAGAAAAATGGGATATAGCCAGATTCGAAAAACCATTGAAAACCAAAAGAAGGGAGTATTGTGCTCCTCCAGCTCCACCTTCAGGACTATATTTACATAGCGTAAAATATTAATTATTTAAATCCGTATTTTAATAGTGAACTAACAGATATTAATAGTAGTGATTTCAAATTATTTAAAAAATTTAAATTATTAAAATCTTTATTTATTTTCCATATCCAATAGAAATTCTTCAGTTTATTACTTTGAAGTGAATCTTTTCGTATTCTATACTTTAGTAGACTCTCTGGATAACAAAATGCATTACAATTTTTAAGTATGAGACATTTAAAAAAATAATCCTCACATATTGGAGTATTTGTAAATTTAGCTTTTTGTATAATATCTTTTTTTAAAATCATCGAACTTGTAGAAATAGATGTATCACCTATGAAACTTTCATAAGAATATTCATCTTTTGGTTTTATAGGCTTGTAATTTTTATTTTCCGAAAATGGTAGATACTGAGTATAAGAAAATTCATAATTATTTATTTCCATAAAATTAATTTGTTTTTCTAATTTTTCAGGCATCCATACATCATCTGAGTCAATAAATGCAACATATTTAGCTTTTATTTTCTTTAAAGCTAAATTTCTACTTTGTCCTGCTGTAAGTTTTTTTTTAAAGCTAAATATTTTAATTTTTTTATTTTTTTTAAATTTTTTTAAAATCTTTAAAGTTTTAGTATCCGAACTACTATCAATAATAATAAGTCTCCAATTTTTAAAGGTTTGTTTTATTATTGATTTGATAGTTGTATCAACATATTTAAAAGAATTATAACTAGGTAAAATTATATCAACATTATTCTTATTTCTCACTTCTTTTTATTCTCCATCTAGATTCACTTCTTACAATATAACCACAACATTTTTTTGATTTGCAATTACATCTATAATTTCTGTAATCTTTATCAAAACTGAATCCATAATCATAAGTCAATTCCTCATTTTTTTTTATATCTTTAATAGCATAAATCCATAATTTATAACCAACGCCATCAACTTCACAATTTGGGTCGCATGAGTGATTTATTAATCTGGCTGTATTAAATTTGAAATCACCATCCAGATCAAACTTTTTATTAATATTAAAAAGATAAATAGCTTTATCATTGTCATACTTAGGATTACTTTCAGACTCTTTTACTGTAATTATTTTTCCTTTGTACTGAATAATTTTAGTACCCTTTTTAATATTTTCAGTAGCGTATAATCCCCTATTATTTATTTTTGATCTTTTTTCTTTATAAAGGTTTCTTTTCATCTAAAATATTCATTTAAAATTAAAAAATATATTTTAGTTAATTTCTTTAGATCATTTAAAGAAACACATTCATCAACTTTATGCATAGTTTTATTAACTAATCCAAATTCAAGACACGGTGAAATTTTTTTAATAAATCTAGCATCAGATGTTCCTCCAGTTGTAGAGAAAACAGGATTAATTTTGGTTACTTTTTTAATAATTTTTTTTGCGTTTAAAATTGTTTTATTTGGTTTTGTCAAAAATGCTTCTCCATTAGTCATGTATTCAAGTCTAAACTTACATTTATTTTTTTTACAAATGGTTGAAACTATGCGACTAATTTTTTTCTTTAAAGAATTGGCTGTTTGTAAATTATTAAATCTAATATTGAACTTTGCAATTACGGCAGCAGGTATTACATTGTGAGCATGATTGTTTACATCTATGCTAGTAAATTCCAAATTTGAAGGTTGAAAATTTTTGTTTCCTTTATCTAAAGGTTTCTTTTTGATTGTATGACAAATTTTAACAATAGTGCTAATTGGATTATTTGAAAGATGCGGGTAAGCAATATGACCCTGAGACCCAAAAACTTTCAAAGTGCCAGAAAGACTACCTCTTCTTCCAATTTTTATCATTTCTCCCAATCTTTTTGGATTTGTTGGTTCTCCAACAATGCAAAAGTCTATTTTTTCTTTTCTTTTTTTTAAATAATCAACGACTTTTTTTGTTCCATTAATTGCATAACCCTCTTCGTCTCCAGTAATCAAAAAACTTATTGAGCCCGGAAAATTTGGATTTTTTTTCAAAAATTTTTCAGTTGCAGAAATAAAGCAAGCAATAGAACTTTTCATATCATTTGCTCCTCTACCTATTAGGTAGCCATTTTTAATTTTTGGCTTGAATGGATTGGTGGTCCAATCACTATAATCACCTGGAGGTACCACATCAGTGTGACCAGCGTAACAAAAATTAGGAGATTTATTACCTCTTTTTGCATAAAGATTTAAGATTGGCGCACTGATTTTTTTTTTATCTTTAAACTTTAAAATTTTACATTTAAAACCTAAAAGTTTTAATTTTTTACTCAAAAATTTTATAGCTCCAGCATCAATCGGTGTAATGCTTGGAAAACTGATCAATTCTTTTGAAAGGCTTAATTCATTAAACTTTTTCATTTATTCTCTTAACAAATCATTTATTGAAGTTTTAGATCTTGTTTTTTCATCTACTCTTTTTACAATTACAGCACAATATAGAGCAGGTGAGTCAGGTTTATTTTTATTGCCAATACTTCCAGGAACAACAACCGAAAAAGCCGGGATTTTCCCATAAGTTATGTTTCCAGTTTCTCTATTCACAATTTTTGTTGACGCACCAATATAAACACCCATAGATATAACAGATCCTTCTTCAACTAATACTCCTTCAGCTATTTCTGATCTAGCACCAATAAAACAATTGTCTTCAATCACAACCGGGCCAGCTTGTAATGGCTCTAAAACTCCACCAATTCCAGCACCGCCAGAAATATGACAATTTTTTCCAATTTGAGCGCAAGATCCAACTGAGGCCCAAGTATCAATCATTGTTCCCTCATCAACATAAGCACCTAAATTTACAAATGACGG
>MDTE01045630.1_pt1 | contig 14232 bp, 6 predicted proteins | sample 811231 | NCBI WGS metagenome assembly MDTE01 (sample SAMN05326651, study PRJNA326480) | marine metagenome | isolation source: seawater | place: Indian Ocean: Red Sea | collected 2010 | reverse complement strand
TTCGAAGGGGCGGCGAGTCGATACGTCGCGCATCGACGAGGACACGACACGTTTTGATCGAATTAATTAGTGCGGCCGATTTGAGATATTTTTACTAATTAATCCGCTTTTTTCCAATCGGCGGCGATCACGAGACGAGAGAGCGTTTTGTCGACGTTGAGGATACAGACCCCGCGCGAAGAAAGAGCGAACGGATGGACCGCGACGCCTTTCTCGACTCGTTCGGAGAAATCATCGCGGATGCGAGCGATGCGATCGATGAGGCCATTTTGGTTTTCTCAAAACAACAACTCCAACGGGGAAAGAGTGCTGCCGAAGACGCCTTTCTTCGGGGCGAAGCCGAAGGAAAATGTAAAGCCATCAAAGAACGCGTGAAAACGCTCGCGAAAGAGTATTTGTCGCTGAGAACAGCTTCGATGTCGACGTCGTCGTCGAGAGAAGGAGAAGGACCGGAAGGAACACAACTTCGAGACGCCTTACTCAGAACGCAAAACGAGAAACTCCTCGCCCGAGTCGAGGAGACAGAAAGAGAGAACGCGGAGTTAAAAAGAGAATTGAAAGTGACAAAAGAGGATTGTGCGCTGCTCGTGAGAGCGGCAAGAATGGCCAGGGAAGAGTTTACCAGATTAGATAAGCTGGACGAGGAGGGAGAGGAAGAGGAAGAGAGAGAGGAGGACGAGGACGAGGACGAGGACGAGGACAATGACGACGACGACGACGACGACGACGTGGTCACGGTGAAGTCTTTAGCGAGTAGCGGAGGCGCAACGTACGGGTCTGGGGTGCAAACTTCAACCATACAGGAGGATGAAGTTGACGATGATCGAGGTCCGGGTCGTAACAAGCAGTCGTTGCACGACATGTTAGATTTGGACGACCAGTATAAGGCTGCTTTGGAAAAGTTGCGAGCGACAAACATTTCGCCAACGGCCAACAAGAATAACAACAAAGAGCCAGGATCGCCGCAATCGGATAAGGTCACGCAAACGGCCAAAGCAGCCGCTATGTTTGCGGCTACCGCGGCGTTGTATTCGCACTCGGGTATAAACGCCACCTCGAATTCAGGAGGGAAGACTACTAATAAGAGTAGTGGTTCAGAAGGGTCTTCCGAGACGATTTCAAATAGCGGCGGCCAAATAGCGGCGGCAGCTTTGTGCGTGGACGACGAAAGCGACCAAGGTCAAGTTTTTCGAACGCCCGTAATGATTGTGTCTGATCATCCGGACGCGTTGTCTTCTTCGGACGAAGAGAACGTGGGGGACGAAGGAACCTTGGATGCAGCGGCCATGCAAAACGCGCTCGATCGAGTACTTTTGAAAGATAGTGACGACAGGGACATCGATTCACCGAGTTTAGGAACGACAACAACGACGACGAAGAACAAAAAGAGCGGAAATAAGACGTCATTCTTGAATGCGTTACCTCCGTGATGATAATCACATATCCGTAGATGATGCTTTCTTATTATTTATTCTTTTTTTTGTATTGCACACACAAAGACAACAGGTTGTTTCATGAAATAAATATACGTACGCTTAAGCTACGCGTTCACACCTTCCTGTTCTTCGCATCTCTCTCTTTCACAACTCTCTTTCACTCCCACTCTTACCCTCATTAGGTTAACCCCGTTTCCTTAAATAAGTATTAATTCCCGTCGCACCAATCGGCGGCGTTTTGGAACATCTTCAACCACGGTCCGATATCTTGCACGTTCGCGTCTTTCGGCGACCAGGGCAACTGCCATCCCAAAAACGCACGTTCCGGGTGCGGCATCATCGCCAAGTGTCGGCCGTCTCTAGAGCACAAACCAGCGATACCTTCCGGGGACCCGTTCGGATTCAATGGATATTCCGTGGTTGGTTTTCCAGCGCTGTCGACGTACCGCACAGCGCACTGACCAGATTTGGAGAGTTCGGAAATGATGCTCGAGTCTGGAAAGTGAGCTTTACCTTCGCCGTGCGCGCACCAGACACCCATCCTCGACCCACCCATATCTTTAAGCATAATGGATGGGGTGTTAGAATCGATACCAACCGTCACGAATCGACTTTCAAATCTGCCAGAGTCATTATGAATGAATCTCGGCTGTTTTGCGTCCGGTATTTCCGCAACCTTTCCCGTTTGCGATGGGATAAATCCTAATAAAGCCATCAACTGGCATCCGTTGCACACGCCCAAGGAAAACGTATCTTTTCTTTCGTAGAATTGTTTGAACTGGTTCTTTAAGTTTTCGTTAAATCGAATACCACCGGCCCAACCTTTGGCGGAGTCTAACACGTCCGCGTAGGAGAAACCACCGACAAAAACGAGACCTCTGAAATCTTTCAAGTTGGTTTTACCGGTGAGCAAATCGGACATGGTCACGTCCCATGGGTCCATACCGGCGGAGTAGATGGCGGCAGCCATTTCGCGGTCGCCGTTGGATCCCTCTTCACGAACGATAGCAACTTTCGCTTTGTCTGTTCGCGAGAGTTTCGCCGAGTCGGTTGGTTTCATATCGTACGTGAGTTTCCACGTCGGCGCTTTGCGGTTGCGCAAGCCATTTTTTTCCATTGCGACGGTTTTGTTCGAGGATTGTAATTTTTCGAGTTCAAACGAGGTGTGTTCCCACATATCTCGTAAGTTGGCCGTGGTATCATCGATGACTTTCTTACCGTCAAATTTGATGGAAACTTTCCCGTCATTGGTGACGGAACCGATAGTTCTCGCGACGACGTTTTTCCCAGCGTACGCTTGCAAGACCTGTTGTTCGTTCTCGGGGGAGACTTCCAACACGACGGATAACTCTTCCGCGAACAACGCCGCGTTGGCATCTGGACCGGGAAGTTCAACGTCTACACCAGCCGTGGTGGATGGGAAGGCCATTTCCAATACGGAAACGATTGGACCACCGTCAGAAACGTCGTGACCGGCGGAGATTTTACCGTCCTTCACGAGCTGTTGCGTCGTCTCCCAGGCGTTTTTAAACGTCTCGATATCGTCCATGTCTGGAACCTCGTCGCCGACTTCATCGTACGCTTGTGACATGGCAGAAGCACCCAATCGTCTCTTCGAGCCGTCTGTAGATCCATATTCGACTAAAATCAATTTACCAGAACCTGGCAACTTGGCGTTCGCGGTGACACATTTGGTCACGTCCGGAACGGTGACATAGGAAGACATGACCAAAGTCCCGGGCGTTTTGACAACTTCACCCCCAGCTCTGGCTGCCATAGATAAAGAATCCTTACCGCCATCAATAGCCACACCTAATTGAATCATTGTATCTCTCAACGCATCGCACGCATCGTACATGTGTGCGCCCTCCCCGTCCAATTTGGCGGCATACATCCAGTTTCCAGAATACTTGATATCTTTCAAACCGGTGGTGTTGGCGAACGCTAAGTTGGTCAGGGACTCCCCTAGGGTAACTCTAGCCATTGCTCTCGGGTCGATTAAACCTTTAATCGGCGCTTCACCAATACTGGTCGCACCACCAGTCTTGCCAAAGTGCGTTTGCGAAATGACCGCGCAGTCGTTCACCGGTATTTGCAATTCGCCGGCGCACTGTTGTTGGACGATTAAACCGGTAACCGATCGATCGACTTTAGTGGTCAAAAACCGTTTAGAACACACAGACGGTAATTTCAACACGCGATCGAGAACGTCTTTCGGCGAATCCGAGATCGCCAACGGTTTCACTGACGGTGTCGCTCTCTTCAAATCGTACTTCTTCTTCGGCACGTCGCCCAAGACTTTTTCCAAATCCAAGTCTTCCGGGAACTCACCAACCGTTCCCGGTTTTGCCAAAGGATCTTTCAACGTCACGCGACCGCTACCATTTATAGACCCAAGAACGCTAAACGGACATCGTTCTCGCGCGCAAATCTTTTCGATGATTGGTAACGATTCTGGTTTGATGAGCATGGCGGAGTTTTCTTGGTACTCTGCGCCCCAGATTTCGAGGACGGACATGGTCTCGTCGCCAAGTTTCACCGCGCGAATGTTAATTTCTCCACCTTTCGGATAGATCAACTCTTTGACGACGTTGCAGTTCCCGCCGGCGCCTTGATCGTGAATGCTTAAAATCGGGTTTTTGTCCATCAACTCCACGCACGCTTTCACCACGCGGTTCAACTTGTTACTCATTTCCGCGTCGCCTCTTTGGACGGCGTTGAAATCTAAGCTCGCGTTCGCTTCGTCTTCACCACCGGCTTTCGAGGACGCCGCACCGCCGCCCATGCCGATTCTATACGCCGGACCACCGATTTTAACGACCAACATGCCCAAATCGCCTTCCTGTTTTTCTAAGTTGGTGTGATCGATTTGACCGAACCCGGCTGAAAACATGATTGGTTTAATATATTCGCGTCGTTCGCCATTCGGCAATCGACTTCCGAACGTTCGACAATATCCAGCAATAACTGGTTCGCCAAATTTGTTCCCGTAATCGCTTGCGCCGTTCGAGGCGTCGATTAAAATTTGCAACGGCGACGCCAAGTTGCTCGGGTACTGAAACGATTTGTCTTCGTGCGGCAACTCGTTCCCTGGCATTTGTAAGTTACCAACAACATAACCGGCTGTTCCCGCAACTAAAGTTGATCCGATACCAGTCGCGTGCGTGTCGCGAATTCTCCCGCCTGTCCCGGTCTCAGCACCTGGATAAGGCGCTACCCCACTCGGGAAATTATGCGTCTCCGCGGTTAACAACAAATCGTAATCTACTTTCTTCGGTTGCATGCTCGTGCTCTCCCCGGCATTCGCCGGTCTCAGCGGCGTGCATTCGTACCCTCGAATCGCACTGGAGTTGTCCTTGAACGAAATCGACGAGTTATGCATCGGTGCACCTTCAATCGTTTCTTTCACCATCTTAAACAACGACTTTTCAATCGGAACCCCGTCCACGGTTAACTTACCACTGAAAAACCAATGCCTCGAGTGTTCCGAGTTCGATTGCGCCATATCAAACAACTCCACGTTTGTTGGATTTCTCTTGATATCTTTTCCGAACAATTGCATGTAAAAATCAAAATCTTGATCGTCAAACGCCAAGCCGAGTTCTTTATCCACCTTCTCCAACGCTTTACGGCCTTCGGTTAGTATCGGCACCTCGTACACCTCCGGAATCGTCGCGTCCAACGAGAAACTCGTCAACGGTTGATCAAAAACGCACTCGGTCATTCGATCGTGCACTTCTTTGGCGAACGCGCGTTTCGTTTCGGCATCATCCATTTTCTTTCCATCTCGCGCGTACAACTCGAATCTTCTGCTTCTCTCCAGTCGTTTCACCTCTGGAACGCCGCAGGCATTACATATCGCCACCGCGTTCGTCGACCACGCGGATTGAAACGCGAGACGTGGGCCGACTTCAACCACGGACGGTGCGACATCTCCCGTCAAGCTCGTGGTTTCCCCGAACAGTTCCGGTTCGTACGTCTCTCGTAAAAGCCATTCTAAAATCGCCATCTTCTCCGCCGACACACCACCTCCCGTCTCCGACACAGCCAACTCGATGTTGAAACATTGCTCCGTCTCGATCGAGCCGATCGGCGTCGCCTCGCTCCCAGACTCCGCGATTTTACGGTTCACTTTCTCGACGAGCGTCTCGCGCGCCTCTTCGGACAAAAACGGCGTCCGGAACACCCGACGCACCGTCGTCGTCGTCCCCGTCGTTTTCTCTACGGTTGCAGACGAGGAGGAGGACGACGACACGCATCTTCTTCGTCGTCTCAAAGCGGGGCTAAAAGCAGCTCTCCTCCTCCCGTCGCCGCCGCTGCTGAATCGCGACGACTTTGAAGACGAACTCGTCGTCGTTGCCGATCGTCTTCCTCCTCCTCCCAAAAGCGCCGGCGACGACGACATTCTTCTTCTTCTTCTTCGTCTTCTTCTTCTTCGCGTGTCTTCTTTTTAAAAAGTGATGATGATGAAGAAGATGTGTTTTCCTCCTCCGTTTTCTTTTTTTTGAATTTTTTCCTCTTCCTTTGGGATCAAAAAAAGGCCTTCAGTTTAGGGTATTGAAAAAACGAAAAAAAAAAAAATTAAAAACATGAGAGGAGAAATGAGAGAAGGAAAGAAGGAAAGAGACACGAGAGAGGAGAAAAAGTGCTCTCTCTCTCTCTCTCTCTCTCTCTCTCTCTCTTTCTCTCTCTCTTGCTCTCTTTCTCTCTTTGTTGCCTCTTGTTCCCACAAAAAACACACAAAAAGGGAATGAAGAGAAAAAAAAATTGTTCCCAAATAATTTTTTTTATAACGACATTTTTGTAATCATCTTCTCTCAAAAATTCGCGCGCGCTCCTTCCTTTTGCAACAAACTATCCTCTCTCCTAATACCAACAACGCACCGCTCTCAAGTCGCTTTTTTAGTCGCATGACGCACTTGATCCCTCCTGGGATTCGGCACTCGGTCCACACGGTTTTTAAATCGGCGGTGGAATCGGTGTCCTCGGTCCCGAGAGATGGGGCATCGTCGAACGATGGACACGTCTCGGAGAAAGGGACGCTCGCGCCGGACGATTTCGTGAAAGCCGGGGACTTTCTCGTCGAAACGTGCCCGACGTGGAAGTGGCAAAAAAGCGGCTCGACGGCGACGAGGAAAACGTACCTGCCGGAAGAGAAACAATATCTGGTGACGAGAAACGTGCCGTGCAGAAAACGAGCGAAAGCGATGGAAGAATATTGCGGGAAAGAAACCGCGCTGAGCGGAGAAGACGACGGTTGGGTGGAAGCCGGGAATAACGTCAACGGGGAGACGACGACGACGACGGAAAAAGAAGTCGACGATGAGATCCCGGATATTAGCCGAGTGAACATAGAAGAAGGAGAAGAAGAAGAAGTAAAAAACGGGGAGGAGGAGAACGACGACGACGACGACGACGACGACGACGAGTCTATTCCAGACATGGAAGACGTGGAAGAAGAAGACGCGATTCTCATTGCCGCACCGAAGAAGGAAAAAAACAACGAAGATTTATTGCGTACTCGAACGTACGACGTGTCCATTACCTGGGATCTGTATTATCAAACACCTAGAGTGTGGTTGAATGGATATGACGAGCAGAAAAATAGTCTCGCGCCGAAATCGGTGTACGAAGATATAAGCGCGGATCACGCAAAGAAAACGGTAACCATAGACCCGCATCCGCACACGAATGTGTCCTCGGCTTCGGTGCATCCGTGTAAACACGCGAGTGTAATGAAGAAGTTAGTGAAAATGATAACGAGTGGAGAGGAAGAAAACGAAAAGTTGAGCGTGGAGAGGTATTTAGTCGTGTTTTTGAAGTTTATGCAATCCGCGATGCCGACGATAGAATACGATTTCACCACGAACGGTTGATGATATGGATACAGACACTTTTTTTTGAATATACTACTTTTGATATACGCAAGCCAGAATATACACAAAACAATACCTAATTATCTAGATTTTATCAATACTTCTATCAACTCTGGGGTTGGTCTCGTCGTCTTCAACTTCGTCGTGCAAAGAGGACGGTGGATTCGTATTGTCCAACCTCACAAACCCACTCATATCTATCTCTACAATGTTATCGACCACCGTGTTTGACATCGGCACGACTCCCTTTACGAACGCCATCTTCATAGCAAAGGCAAACGCTAAGAACGTATTCCCAACCGCCGCCATAAAGAACAAGCCACTGCCACCAACCCTATCGTACACGCGTCCACCACAAATGGCTCCTAAAAATGCGCCCATCGAGTTCATCCCGGAAAAGAACCCCATCACCGCCGCGCGTAAATCTTCAGGCGCGAGTAACCGCGAGAATTCAACGCCTACGGACCAATACATACCAAACGTGATGCCGTGAAGCAATTGTAACGGTAAAACAAACCACGGACTCCCAAACGATTTCAAAGAAGCGTATCCGAGTTGTCGAAAGACGTACGCGACGAGAATAAGTAACATTGACCTGTCCAACCCAAGGAACTCTTTAATCTTCTTCTCGTGAAAGAACACCGGTACTTCCGGAATGCACGTGAATAAAAGCGCGAGACCCATCAATATCGGAGGTGCGCCTAACGTTTCTAAGTGCAAGAACAAATACGTATCCGTTAACGCCATACTCAACGCCATGAGTAAAAACAAAAGGAAAACCAAGAACGCTCTCGGTTCCGTGACGATTTGAAACGTGCGTTTAGAGACGTCGCTGAAATCGGCGAAAGAGGCGCTTCGTTTCATTTTCGAAGGAGTACCATCACTACCACCACCACTATTACTGCTGCTACTCGTGACACCGATCATTCTCTCGCTTTCACTTTTGTCAATCTCTCCGTCGTCTTCGTCGACGCCTTCCTTCTCGTGATGCTCCATCCTCAACGCAATTGCACTTGCCATCGAAAATAAAATCACGTACGCCAAAAAAGGTGCAAATTGCGCGTCCTTCTCCTCGGTCAACACCAATCCCATCAATGGCGCAAAGACATAACCCCACCCGACGGCGCCCCATAGACGAACTTTCCCGTACGATACGGTACTCCGCGGGTTTCGCTCCAGATGTTTCAAAACCATAAAGTTGGTCGCGTTATCCGCTAAGAAGAACCCGCCGGATCCGAAGGTTTCCGTTAATAAAACGTGGACTAATATTCTACCAAACCGTCTCTTTTGAAAATACAATGTTCCGTATCCGCACGCGGATGCAAATAAACAAAACGCGTGTATTTGACTGTGCCTTTTTGTATAATCAGCAATCTGCCCCCATATCGGTTGAATGCCGAATCCTATCAAAGGTTTACACGCGGCAATAATCCCGATTTGACTCGGCGATAACTGCCAGCGACGGAATATGACTGGTAAGTATGGCATGAGAACGGCGAGGCCGCCGCAAAAGATGAAGTACCAGACGCAACAATAATAGATGGGAGGAATTGTTAGCGAAACGTTTTGATGACGACGGCGCATATCTCTTTCTCTCCCTTTCTCTCTCTCTCTCTCTCTCTCTCTCTCTCTCTCTCAAGCGTTATATCTCTGGCGCCGTGTGCGATGAGCGCAACGCATCGCGGTGAGAGTACGCACGAGCGAAAAAAAGAGGGAGCGAAGTTTGCGTCGCTTTGTTAGCGCGCCAGCGGGTTGCGCGCTCGTTTTTAAAGACTTTGCGATGACTCGAGAAGAAAGAGAGTTTCGTTCTTTTTGGTTCGTGCTAACACTACATGTAAATGTGTTTTGTTTTGTTCTTTACTTGGTATTCTCGTAATTTCAAAAATTAAGCGGCCTCTTCGAGCCGTTGGATTAACGCTGCTTTGAGGCCATCGGTAGGGAGGTTCCTCTTTTGTAGTTCGACTTTGAGTTGCGCGACGGTCATTTTGGAGAAATCGACTTCAGATTCGCCTTTTTGTTGTTCAGTTGTCGGAGATGGTGCAGCAGCGTTTTCGGCATCCGCGTCGGCTAACTCGACTGGTTGCTGCTCGGCTTCTGGAACCACCGCTGCCTCTATTGTTTCCCCATGTTGCCCCGTTTGCGCGTCGGCATCGGCGTCGGCAATGGGTTGGTCTTCTTCTGCCGCCGCTGGTGCCCCTCCTTGTTGCTTCTCCGCTCTGTTCTTATTGCCTCTCTCGATAGTTTCGTTGATCAGTGCGACGCATTTTTTCACGTTCTCTGGCGTGCCAACGATGCGAATGGATTGCGTGTCGTTGTCCGCGTGGACGTTGCAATTGGATACTCTTCGAATGCGCGTGATGTTGGCACCTTTACGGCCCAAGACTAGACCGATTTTTCCCGGCGCTTCCATCGTTTCGACGATTTCACCCTCCTTCGGCTCGTAGGATTCGTCTTTATTGTGCTGTTGTCGCTGCTGCTGCTGATGTTGATTCTGTTGTTTTACCGGTAGTGTTTCGCCGTCCTCCTCTCGCGCTCTCTTCGTCGCGTGGCCTAAATAACACAACTCTTGCACCAACAAAACAGCCTCGGCAACCTTCTCCGGAAAACCGTGGTAAGACACCGCTTTCTTCTCGTCCCAAATTTTAAACGAACAGTCCATGATTCGTTGCAACTCTTTATAAGTGTTGAATTTCTTACCGATGATCAATCCTAAGTTGTCACCGACGACTTCCTCGTAACTGACTTTGCCTCGGTCATCAGGTTGAAGTTGGAAGATGAAATCAGTTTGGATCGGCTCGTATGGCGGGATGTTTCTTCTCACCGTTTCCTCTCTGAGTTTATCTATTAACGTGGAGTGTACGATGCCGCCGTCGTTCCCTCGTTGGCGCTTGCCGGAAGAGTTTGGACCAGCCCTGTGATCGTCTAATGGTGGGTAATCATCATCATATCGACCACGTTTCATACCGCTGCCGCCGCCGCCGCCGCCACCAATCGTATGTCTCAAATCTCTGCTATCGCGTTGGTGCGGCGGCCCTCCTCCTCCTCCTTGAGCGGCGGTCTCCAGCCTGGAATCGATTAAATCATTAATAGCTTCGATAGCCATTTGGATTCCACGGGGTGGGCCAGAAATTTCCACCGTAGTCTTATCTTGATTGCAGTTGATTTTGCATCCAGACATTTGCTCCAACCTTTTTACGTTGGCGCCTCTCGGGCCGACGACTAAACCGTTGTTCCCTTCCGTATTCATCACGTAGACGTCGTAGTCGTCGTCTCTAGCTTGTATTGATGGTGGCGCGCGTCTGTCCTCGTACTCTCTTTGAGCCGGCGGTGGCGGTCCACCGGCCGGTAACGGCGGTTGCGCGGACTCTAAACCAGGGTCGGCGTAGCGGTCATCGTAGTTATGCGGCGCAGCAGCAGCGGCGTTCATTGGCGCCGGTTCTCGGTCGCGGTAATTGTCGCCACCTCCTCGGCCGTATCCACCACCTCTTCCGCCTCCTCGACCCGCATCTAACGGCGGGTACCTGGAATCGTACCTGGAATCGTACCTCGCATCATACGGCGGTTGTTGCTGTCGGTCATAGCCTCTATCGTAGCCTCCTCTGTCGCCTCCTCTATACGACGCCGGGTGTTGACCATACCTGTCTCCACCATATCCTCCTCCTCCTTGCGCTGGTGGATACCTATCGTCGTACCTGTTATCGCCTCGGCCTCCTCTTCCTCTGTCTTGGTATCCGCCTCCTCGGCCGCCTCCTCGGCCGCCTCCGCGACCGCCTCCGCGACCGCCACCGTGGCCGTTATTTGAAAACTGATGCCCGCCATGTTGTGATCTTTGGTTATTATACCTGTTGTTATTTTGGTGATAATTGTTGGATCTCGGCGGGTGTTGTTGTTCCCCGGCGGTATCGTTGTTCTTCGCGAATTGATCCGAAGGTTGTTGTTGTTGTTGTTGATCCTTCGTCACGTGTTCTCGTTGATTCCCGCCTCCTCCTCCTCCTCGTCTCGGCGCGCGATCGGCATCGTCGTCCGAATCGTATCTCTTCTGGTGACCATCACCGCCGTTACCGTGTTGAGGCCCGGCGTTGTATTGCTCGTTGTCCGGATTAAACGGATCTTGTCGAGCAGCGCCGGCGTCGGCGTCCATAATTTCCCCAAAGGATTTTGGATGATGAATTCCGATGTGATCGGAGGAGCGTTTTTTTCCCTCCCAATTCTAAAATCAATCGTCCAAAAGCACAAAACCCCACGACGAAGACGGCACTCGGGATCGATCGATCGAAACTCGATGCGTCACAAAAAGCTCGTTGCGCTCCGCAAAAAAAAAGGCAACAGCAGTAAAAAAGGCGACGCGCGTCTCAAAGCACGGTATATCTATCGGAAAGACGAAGAAGAAGAAGAAATGCGGAAAACAAATGACGAGGCCGGATTTTTAAAGGGCGAATTGAATTCTTTAAAAAAATGCTGCGCCTCTTCGTGTCACCTTTTTCGTCTCCGATATAATTTTTTAAATAACGGAAACAACAACAACAACAACAACAACAACAACAACACTAAAAAGAAGAAGCCGGTTGAATAATAAAAAGAAGAAGCCCGCACAAAAGGGCGTTCCAAAACAAAACGAAAAACGCTTGAGGAGGTAAAGCGACGTTGCGGAGATGAAGAAGCTTTTATCGCAATCGGGAGTACATACCAGTGATGATGATGTTTCTATTACACGCGCGAGAAGTGGTGGTGTCGTATTGCTCGCGGTCGCGCGGTCACGGTATAATTATTATTCGCCGACGTTCGACTGATCGATTTGTAACACGGCCATGAACGCCTCTTGTGAAATCTCAACTTTCCCGAACGCTTTCATTCGCTTCTTACCGGCGGCTTGTTTTTTCAATAACTTTTTCTTTCTAGAGATATCGCCACCGTAGCATTTCGCTAACACGTCTTTTCTCATGGCGCTTAATTGCGTACTCGCGATGATTTTGTTCCCGATGGCAGCTTGGATTGGGATTTTGAACTGTTGTCGCGGGATGAGTTCTTTGAGTTTATCCACTAACCCTCGCCCGATGCCGTAGGCTTTGGAGCGGTGCGTAATAGTAGCTAACGGTTCGGCAACTTCGCCGTTGATCATGACGTCTAAACGAACTAAATCGTTTTCGCGGTACTCGTGGAATTGGTACTCCATACTCGCGTAGCCTTTGGATCTTCCTTTCAGTTGGTCAAAGAAATCGGTCACAACTTCGCCGAGAGGGATGTCGTATCTCAAACACGCTCGGTCTTGCGAGAGAAAAGTCATGTCGATGTATTCGCCTCTGCGTTGGGTCGCGAGTTCCATTAATGGTCCGACGTATTCTTTCGGCGTAAATAGCTCGAGTTTGACGAATGGTTCTTCGATGCGGTCTCGGCCAGCAGCGTCCGGGAGGTCCGCCGGGTTCGCCACCGTGAGTTTTTCACCGTTCGACATGTAGACGTGATAGACTACAGATGGCGCCGTGGTAATCAAATCGAGATTGTACTCTCTCTCTAATCGTTCTTGGACGACTTCCATGTGAAGTAAACCTAAAAAGCCGCATCGGAATCCGAAACCCATCGCCGAAGACACCTCTGGTTCGTAATTCAAAGACGCGTCGTTCAGTTGCAACTTTTCCAAAGCGTCTCTTAGATCGTTGTATCGATCTGTATCGGTCGGAAATAGACCGCAATAGACCATCGGAACAGCTTCGCTGTATCCCGCTAACGGTTTCTCCGCACGATTTTTCGTGAGCGTAATCGTATCCCCTACTCGCGCGTCCTTGATGGATTTAATACCCGCGACACAATACCCGACATCCCCTGGACGCAGCTTTTTCACCGGAATTTTGTTTGGTTTCATCACGCCAAGTTCCAGCACGTCGTATTTTGCCCCGGTATTCATCAATTCAATCTTATCCCCGACGTTGACTTCTCCGTCGAATACTCGAAAGACGACGACGACGCCTCTATATGTATCAAAATATGAATCGAAAATCAATGCTCTGAACGGTTCGTTTTCCACGGGTACTCTTGGCGGTGGTACCAACCGCACGATGTCCTCTAAAATGTCATCCATTCCAATCCCTGCTTTCGCCGAACACTGCACCGCCTCCGTCGCGTCCAATCCCAAAACGTCTTCTATTTCCTGCGCCACTCGATCGCAATCCGCCGCCGGTAAATCAATTTTATTCAAAACCGGCACGATTTCTAAATCATTTTCCAATGCCAAGTATACATTCGCTAACGTCTGCGCTTCCACGCCTTGACTGGCATCGACAACCAGCAAAGCTCCTTCGCACGCCGCCAAGGACCTCGACACTTCGTACGAAAAATCCACGTGTCCGGGCGTATCGATGAGATTCAATACGTACGTTTCTCCGTCTTTTTTGCTCTTGTAATTCATTCTGGCCGAGTTTAACTTGATCGTAATCCCTCTTTCTCGTTCTAAATCCATCCCATCGAGCAATTGTGCTTGCATATCTCTCTGCGCGACCGTATCGGTAATTTCTAGAAGTCGGTCTGCGATGGTCGATTTCCCGTGGTCGATGTGCGCGATGATGGAAAAGTTTCGGATTCTTTCCGGCGGAACCACTAAAATCCCGTCTTCGTTCAAAGTCGTCTCTTTCGACACGGCGGACGACGACGACGACGACTTCGCGTTCCCGGCCGACGTTGCCGCCGTCCTCCCACTCCTCCTCCTCCTCCTCCTCCTCTCGTCGTTTTGAAGTCTCAAAGTCGTCCCCAAAACGGCGCCGTCGCCCCCAACACAAAATTTTAAGGAGGGTCCTCTTCCTCGATTTTTTTTTGCCGTCGTCGTTCTTGTGCTGCTGCTGCTCGTCGAACAACGACAGCACAAGGGGTCCCCCATCTGCGCGGCTGCTGCTGCTCCTCGAGGATCCATCTCGGTAGTACTTTTGTCT
>MDTE01002321.1_pt1 | contig 14232 bp, 8 predicted proteins | sample 811231 | NCBI WGS metagenome assembly MDTE01 (sample SAMN05326651, study PRJNA326480) | marine metagenome | isolation source: seawater | place: Indian Ocean: Red Sea | collected 2010 | reverse complement strand
ATCATATGAAAGAATGTGGTACCAAATGGCCCTCAGTAGATCCTGAATCGGGCTGCACCCTGGACCACAACGTCCGCAAGCGGGAAGACAAAGCCGCGAGCTGAGAGGCCGCGAATCAGGCGTCAGTTGTTACCAGTCGGTCCGTAACCGGCGCCGGGGGCTCGGGTTCGGCGTCGACATCGAGATCCCGCAAGGTGAGCTGCGCGCGCCCGAGGAAATAGAGTCCGAAGATGGTCATCTGTCCCATCTGCACAAACCACACGAAGAGGGCCAACATAATATGCTGGGTGGTGGCGATATCCCCGTAGAGCGAGAGGGGTAGCAGCAGAAAGAACCAGAAGGTTCCCACATTGCCCGGTGGATTGGGGATCATCATCCCGATGACCACCGCGGCCATCATGGCGTAGCCTGCCGCCAGACCCAGGTCCATATGGAAGGCTCGCAGCATGGCGTAATAGCCCAGGCCATTGATGCCCCAATACAAGACGGTTACTCCACAGAATAGCACCATGGTTCGCACGTCTGGAATGCAGGCGAGCCCCCCATAGAAACGCTCCAGAATTCCCGATCCCCGCCGTGTCAGATTCGTAGAGATCCGACCGAGGGTCGCTTGCAGGAGACGGTGAGCGGCGTCTTGAAAGAGATAGGCCAGTACAATGGTGATGAGGCCTCCACCGAAGACCAGAAGAGAGATCACCGTACCCGTATAGATCCGCGTATAGGCGACTTCGTTCTGCTCGGGCAGCAGCCAGAGGAGAATAAATAGAAAGGCCGTCACTACCAGCCCGTCGATGATCCGCTCGAGAATCACCAGGGCCATACTGGTGGACATTCGAACCCCAGCCTGTCGTTTCAATAGAGCGGGGCGCACGAATTCTCCCAGCCGGACCGGCATCAGAAAGACCGCCATAAAGCTGATCCCCCCACTCTCGTTTAAGACACGAAACGGGACATTATGGCCGATGCGGCGCAATAGAGGATCCCATCGCCATACACGAATGAAATGAATCACAACCAGGATAGCCAGATAGGGGAGAATCAGCGGGAGATGGACCATCCAGGCGTCTTTGGGCAGAAGACCGGGGTTCTCAGCGATCGCCTGGGGCGAGAGACCGTGGAGGTCTCCACCGATGAGGTTGGCTCCTACCAAATGGAGTGCGTGGCTGACCGCGTCGCCAATAGGGAACTTCCGCAAGGATAGCCATACGAACAGAGCCCCAATAACCAGGCCCAGAAACCAGCGGATCGATCGTCGTTGTGTGGCGCTCAAAAATGGCTCCCCAGAATTCGGGGCACAACGTAGGAGCCCATTGCGGCGACTGTCAAGTATTACGGCCTCAGGCTGTACCCGGCAGGAAGGGCGGAATTGGACAGTTCAGAGTGTCGGCGATGGCGCGCAGAAGCTCAGCTTCTTCAATAGTCACCACCCCGTCCGCCAGGGTTGTATGGGCGGCCGCGTCGATGATGAGCTGCTTGAGCTTTGGAGAGGCTAGGGCGAGTTTGTCGATGGCCTGATCAATGGCGGCGAAGGTGCATTCGTCTTTGGGAAGACGTTCCAGGACGTTACCCACCTGGTTCATCAGGGGCGTCGCCCCGGCCAGGAAGGCGGCATCCGCTTCGCGGGGATCATCATGTCCTACATAGGCGAGCGCGCTGAGAAGTACATTGTATTCTCGAATCAAAGCTTTATGGGACTTGAAGCGGACGTCGGATTTGGACGCCTTCCCCAGCTTCGCTTCCATACGCCGTTTCAGGATCTTGTGCAGGGAGTATTCATGCATGGAGATCTTCTGATCGGCTCGTATCAACAGCTCCACGTTCTCAAAGAGTCGTTTCGCCTGTTGGTCAGCGAGCTGACGTAGAGCCGGAATACAGACCTCCAGAAGAGGGAGGCGGGCCCTTGGGTTCAGGCCCAGTATGGTGCTCTGGATCTTCCTCAGGGCGTTGAACACCGCGGGGTTGGCCTGGCTTTGCAAGGCCTGGAGTTGCGAGGTCCGGACTGACTCGTCTTCCGTGTCCAGGAGTAGGCCATATACCACCGCCACGGCTGTCATGGGCACGTGGGCTGCTTCGTTCAGGTCGGCCGGGACCGAGGCGAGAACCTGTCGGCCGTAGTCGATATGTTCATCGGTTGGCGCGCCGACCTGCGAGACGACGGCGTCCGCATCTACCTCGATGGTGGTGTCGGTGCTGAGGCCAGCGGCGGCGGCCGGGGTGTAGCCATCTTTCGGACCATAGCCGGCTCCTCCCGTGAACCCTGCGGCACCGTCCGGAGCGGCGGAAGCGCTAGCATCGACGTCACTTACGTCCGGATAGGTTCCATCCCAGCCGGGATCGACACGGCGGATTCGCTCCTCGAGGGGAGGGTGTGTGGCCAGAAGTCCCGTAAAGCTGCTGGCTTTCAGAGCATTGGCGAAGAACATATGACTGCATTCGGAGGCCGCTCGGGATTGAACCTGTGAGCCGTATACACTCCCACCGATCTTTCGTAGAGCGTTGGCGATACCATCTCTTTGGCGTGTGTATTGTACTGCCGAGGCGTCGGCCAGGAACTCTCGCTGCCTGGAGACTGCCGCCTTGATAAGATTCCCGAAGAACACCCCGATATAACCGATGACCATCAGGGCGAGGCCGAGAGCGAGTAACGCGAGGCCATTATTTTCCTTCTTTCGAGAGTAGCTATGACTGCTGTAGAAGGCCATCCGCATGAGCCAGCCACCGGTCAGCCCGATCACAAGAATACCCGCCAATACACCAATAAGACGGATGTTAAGCCGCATATCGCCATTAAAGACATGGCTGAACTCATGGGCTATTACACCCTGTAGCTCGTCCCGATCGAGGAGGTTTAGGCAGCCTCGTGTGACGGCCACGGCCGCATCGTCCTGGGAATAGCCCGCCGCAAAAGCGTTGATGCCATCTTCTTCAATCACATAGACGACCGGCACAGGGACACCCGAGGCGATGGACATCTCTTCTACTACATTTAATAGGACCCGCTCTTTATGATCGGTCGTTCCCGGATCGATCCGGCGACCACCCATCATCTCCGCGACGGCCGCGCCTCCAGAGGACAGCTGTGCGATCTTTGTGAGGGACGCGATGCCGACCACAGCCACCGTCCCGATCAAGACTCCCAGAAAGACGTCGGGATCCCACCAGGAGGGGTCCACTTTGGCACCTTCCGCTCCCGCGTGAAAGATGGCCACAAAGAGGAAGTAGAGAGCGGCCATAATCCCAACCACGGCCAGGATGAAGAAAAAGACCAGTCGACTGGTGTTTCGCCGCGCTTGATCCTGCTGCTCAAAGAAATTCATCGGTCTTCTCCCAACCGACCACGGTACAAGAAGGCGGGGTCATGATAGTGTGACGCCCGACAGTAGAGGCGTATCAGAAGGATACTTTGGGTGCGTCTCGTTCCCCTTCATCGAAGTCGATCTCCAGAAGAGACGCCTCGGCGAACCCGAAGGTTCCGGCTACAATCACGTTGGGGAACTTAGAACGACCGATATTATACGAGGTTACCGAATCGTTGAAGGACTGTCGGGCAAAGGCGATCTTGTTTTCGGTCGTCTTCATCTCTTCCTGGAGAGACGCCATACTCTCGTTCGCCTTCAGGTCGGGATATTGCTCCATCGTGACATTCAGGCCTCCGAGAGCCTTGGACAGAAGACCTTCGGCGCTCCCCAGGGCCTGCATTGCGCCGGGCTCTCCAGGGTTGGCGCTGGCCGCCTCGGCGGCTGCAAGGGCCTGGTTCCGTGCTTCGGTTACTCCTACGAGAGTCTCCTTCTCATGGGCCATATATCCTTTTACGGTTTCTACCAGATTGGGAATCAGATCGTACCGTCGACGTAATTGCACATCGATCTGGGCGAAGGCGTTCTTGTAGCGCTCGCGCAGCATTACCAGTTTGTTGTAGATACTGATGAAGAAAACGACGATGACCAGTACAACGCCGAGCGTAATCAATAACGGCACCATGATATAACCTCCCGAAATCACAGATGTCGGATTTGGAACGGTCGAAGGGTAGCCCGCATTCCTATAGTCGTCAATTGGGTCGATGGAGGGGGACAGAGCTTGGCGTTGCCATTTAAGCCCAGGCTCGTTCCTCGGTTGCTCTGACCGATAGCTCCGTCTACAATGTCGTCCGAATCGTTCCTCACGATAGGAAATGGAGGCTGCCATCTTTTCTATATGGCATACCACGACAGTGCATAAAGGAATCCGGCCAGCATTATTTCTGTTGGCAGGACTGGTGTCGATGTCCCTATCCGGTTGTGGTGGCTCCGGAGAGTTCACTCTTCCCAATACGATCGACACCCAGATTGAGCGAGATATCATGCAGGCTGGGGAGCTTCTGGATGTGGCCTGTGTGGATGCACGTGGGATCCTAGTCCAGCACCCAGATGTGGTTGTGTATGCTGCCGGTCCGGAGGAGCTGATCGTTGAGGACGGTGTGTTCGCGCCCACCCGGCGTGGTGGCTATACCTTGGCCTGTGGCATCCTCGACACGAATATTGTCGATCCGGATCCGGTCTATGTCTATGTGGAGGCCGGTCCCATCCATGACGCAGATAGTCTGGTTGAGCCAGAGGAGGCAAAAGCCGGGGAGCCGGTGATTGTGGACTGTATCTATACGGATGCCTATGGGAACGAGATCGACCGACCGGACACCTACGAGTTGGAGCCCGACACAGGGTTCTCGGCGATTGGTAGCAAATTGGAGTTTGAGACGGCGGGTGTGTATTCGGTGCGTTGTATGGATGCAGCGGCTGGGATTTTTGATCCAACGCCCGCGTTCGTGTCCATCTGGCCCGGGCTCCCGCGAACCATTCGAGCGGTCTTGACCCCGGAGGTCGTCGCCGCGTCCGAGCCGTCTACGCTTCAATGTGTCACGGAAGACGAATATGGGAATATGATTCCGCCGGACCAGTTCCCGCTGGTGGTGTCTCATCCCGAGGAATTGCAACTGGATGGCCTGGAGATCAGCGGGACGGTCGCCGGTCTCTACCAGATCAACTGTCTGCCGCAGAGTGAAGACAGTGCCTATTTCGAGCTTGTTCGCGGGGAGCTTACTGTGATCCCAGGTCCGCCCCATGATATGGCGGTTGTTCGTGTCCCCGATAAAGAGGTCTACAAGACCTATGAGCTTGTGAACTTTGAGATCTCGGTCCGGGATGAATGGGGGAATCTGATCCCCGATCCTCCGTTGACCAAGCCCACGGCCAGCCCTACGCCTGGCATCAAGGTAATCAACGAGACCACCGTCTTATTAAAAAAAGAGGGACTCTTTCTCCTCACATTCACTCTGGATGGGTTGTCGTTCCCCTTTGTGGAAATGGAGATTGTGATCGATGGAAGCGGTCCTGCGGTGGTTATCGAGCAACCCCTACGGGGTGAAACGAGAGACGATAAGCCGGTGATCAACGTGATCGGCACCATCAATGATCCATTTGCCGGTATTGCTTCGTTCCTGGTCAATGACTACGCCGTCCCTGTGGACGCCGACGGGAATTTCACCCGCATCATGCCACTCCATGTGGGTATGAATAATGTTACCTGGTCCGCTGTGGATCTGGGAGGGAACGAGTCAGACGGAGCCAGAGGCCTCTATTATTCCCCCGTATGGTATCCCTACGAGGCGGGCATTACTCCCGAGACCTATGTTCCACGCGGCCTGATTATGAGCTTCCGCGAAGACTTCATCGATGATGGAGTGCACGACCATAACGACCCCAATGATCTCGCTACCATTCTTGAGATGGTGGTCGGCTCCCTGGATCTCAATGGTATGTTGCCCAACCCGGTGGCCTCGTCGGGCAGTTATAAGATCTATGTGAACAATGTGGCCGCCGGCCCTCTCTCCCTGGGGTTGACTCCCCTGGATGGAGCGATGGCGGTAGACGGTGTAATCGCCTGGTTGAGCGCCAATATCCAGATAGAAGGGGAGTGTAAGGTTCTGGGAATTGACCTATGCCCCGACTTTTCCGGAAGCATCGATATCTCGCAGCTTGGTCTGGTTACCGAGGTTGCGCTGGCGGTGAACGATGGAGTGGTTGTTTCGAACGAGGTCTATTCCTCGGTGAACATCGGTAACGTGGATGTTGATATCGACGGAATTCTAGGGTGGATGTTCGATTGGCTCCTCGACATTGTGGTCGATTCGTTCACCCCGACCATCGAAGATGCATTCCAGGATGCTATCGGCGACGAGCTTGGCAGTATGATGGGTGATCTCTTCGCTGAATTGACCCTAGATGAGCAGCTCGAGATCGATTCCTTGATGGAAGGTTCTCCCGGGGTCAGCCTGGATCTCAAGACCAATGTGCAGAATCTATTGCTCAGCCCAGAGGGCATGCTCATAGAGTTCAAAGCCTTGTTCTGGACGCCTAAGCAGATCGATCGAAATCCCCTCGGTTCCATGGGCCGTGCGCTCTGTATGGATCCGAATGAAGAGGTCTACTCCCACGCCATCAATAGTCGGATTGGTATCGCCGCCTTCGATGATTTCCTCAATGAAGCTCTGTTCAGCGCGTGGTGGGGCGGGCTTTTGAATCTATCCATAGGCGCTGGCGATGTTGGCGATGTAGATGCATTCGCCGAATTTGGCATTACCGAGGTTGCGGTGGATACGAATTTCTTCCTGCCACCGATTCTCAACGATTGCTACGAGGACCGCCAACATCGGCTTGAAATCGCCGATGGTTATATCGAAGCCGATATGCAGGTTGTGGGACAACCGGTAACGATGGGGGCGTTTATTCAGCTGGTCGCAGGGGTCGATATTGGCCTCGTGGACAACGATGGATCGAGCGAACTCGGCGTAAATATCCAAGAGCTAGAGTACTTTGATTTGGAAGTTGTCTCTTTGACGGGTAGTCTTGAAGGATCCGAGGAGGCTATCGAGGAAATGATCAAGGAAAACCTTATGGGTGACATCGTTGGAGCATTGTTGGGTGATACCTTGACGTCCTTCCCCTTACCGGAGATTGAACTGTCGAAATTAGATCCGTCCTTCCCTCCGGGGCTGAAGATCGCTATTCTACCTACATCGATCGGCAGAGATTCTGGTTATACCGTGATTCAGGGTGATTTAAATTGATCCTCGCAAAGAAGATATCTGGGCGTGTTGAGTTTTCCCGTTGGAGTGTAGCCTTCCTGGTGGTTACTCTCGCGCTGTCTGGACTGTCCTGCGGAAGTGACGGCGGGTTGATTAATTATAATAAAGACGTCTGGACGCAGATTGATCTTGGAAACGACAGCACCAATATTGAGCCGGATTCGCTGGGGCCTGATGTTCCTTCCGATCTCTTTGATACGACCGGGGCCGATACAACGGATGCGGATATCTCCGCCGATGTTCCGAATCTTCCAGGGCCGGGAGAGCCTGGCTATCCGTGTACGGAGAACGACCAATGCCTGACCCCGTTCTGTATACAGGGCCCCGATGGCAAAGAATGCGCCCAGGCCTGTGTGACGGATTGCCCGCCGGATATGACCTGTAGCCAGATCGCCACGCCGCTGGGCGATACGGCGTTTATCTGTGTGTTCCGGGATTTGAACCTATGTCGACCCTGTAGCAACTCGGACGTTTGCAATGATTTTGGAATCAGCTCTTCCGCCTGTGTGGACTATGGGCCGTCCGGGTATTTCTGCGGTATCAACTGTGATAGTGACGGCGAGTGCCCAGGGGGCTACATCTGTGCCGATGTTCCCACCATCGGTGGCAGCACCTCAAGCCAATGTATTCCCGAGGAAGGGGAGTGCAGCTGTAATAACCTGGCCATTCAGTCGGGGGCATTGACCACTTGTTATAGCGATAACGAGGACGGTGTCTGCGAAGGTACGCGTAGTTGTACGGAAGACGGTCTCTCGGACTGTAGCGCGGCGGAACCTGCTCCAGAGATCTGCAATGGAGTCGACGACGACTGCGATGGTGAGATTGACGAGGACGGCGCCGCAGGGTGCTTGACCTGGTATGCAGATAACGATGGTGATGGCTATGGAATCGGCCTGGGCGCGTGCACATGCGAGCCGCCCGGTGCTGGCTTCGTAAACTCAGGTGGTGACTGTAACGATTCGGCCACAGCTGTAAATCCAGGGCAGGATGAGTTCTGTAACGGCATTGACGACGACTGTGACGACACGGTCGATGAAATCGGTGCCCTTGGATGTGTTGTTGGTTATCTCGACTCTGATGGCGACGGACATGGTGATCCGGAAACAGAGGTCTGCACCTGTTCCCTGGTAGATGGCTTCAGTGAATTCGATGATGACTGCGACGATAAAGACGCAGCGATCTCTCCGGATGCCGACGAGGTCTGTGGCGACTTCATTGATAATAACTGCGATGAGCAGGTCGATGAGGAGAATGGTCTCGGTTGTCAGGTATTCTATCTCGACGGCGATGGGGACGGCTATGGTCTGAGCGCCAACTTTGAATGCCTCTGCGAGCCGACCGCTCTATATGGCACGGAATTCAGCGGTGACTGTAATGACGCGGCACCTCTTATTCACCCGTTCGCACCGGAACAATGTAACGATATCGACGATGACTGTGACTCGCAGACGGATGAAGATCCTCCGTCGGCCATGTGCCCGACACCACCCCAGGGTCAGCCAGCGTGTGATCAGACGTGTATCATCGGTTCCTGTGATGCGGGCTTCTACGATCTCAACGGATTGGTGCCCGATGGCTGTGAGTGCTTGTCCGATGTGGATGACACCGCCAACAATCTATGCCCCTTCGCGCAGAATCTGGGTTCTGTAGAAGATGTCGGCTGCGATGCAGCCACAGGGAACTGTGGTGAATCCATATTTATCACGGGCCAGATTGTTCCAGCGACAGACGAAGACTGGTACAAGGTAGACGCGATCGATCTTGCGGATGACACTTGTGACAACTTCCACTTCCGCGTCGAGCTCGAATACAACCCGAGCGGTGCCTATGCCTTGGATGTGTATCGGGGTTCCTGCGCTGGCACCGACCAGCAATGTGTGCTCTCCGACAAGTATGTATTTGCCACGGACTTCCGTGACGACTCCGGTCTTGACCCCTATGGTCAGTGCCCCTGTTCCAACTCCTATCTCGACCAGGACGCCGTCATTGCGCAGTTTGGTTGTGGTGGCGATGACGACGATTTCGATACCGCCTCGTGTAATATCGAACACTATGGTGAGGCCGGTAAGAACTTCTGCGGTGATGAGTCGGCTACGTTCCACATCCGGGTTTATCTACGACCGGACTATACGGGCGTGCCGCCTTGTGAAGACTATGAGTTGAGCATCTCGAACGGCAAGTTTGATTCGGGACCGACTGGACCAGGATCGAACTAAGTATAGATGAGATCTGGCGCACGAAGGCGATGTAGAGAAGGACTGCGGTCTCTACCTATATGGGTAGTGGCTGTCCTTTACCTTGGCTGCGGCGGGGCAACGAAGACGACCCAGTCTGACAGCGGCGGAGATGTGCCGATCGATACCGCGGAAGTGTCTCAGGATGTTCCTACGGACAGTGGCGATAACGGCGCGGAAGATATCTGTATACCCGATTGCCAACTGCCGGACGGTACGCCACGCATCTGTGGTCCGAATGGCTGTGGATACATCTGCGGTATATGCCCATTCGATGCCCCGAAATGTACGGAAGACGGTCAATGTGTCGATGAATGCCTACCTCAATGCGAGGGGCTGGCCTGTGGACCCGATGGCTGCGGAAACGTCTGTGGGTTTTGCAACCCGGGCGAGTTCTGCAGTGACGAAGGGCAATGCACAACGGGCTGTGATCCGAGCTGTACAAACGAGGATGGTACGGAGCGCCAATGCGGTCCCGACGGCTGCGATAGCGTATGTGGGGTATGCGATGATGGCTTCCTTTGTGGTCAATCGGGGCAATGTGTCATCGACTGTATTCCCCAATGTGAGGGCAAGAACTGCGGTCCGGACGAATGTGGAGGGCTATGTGGACTATGCCTGGAGGACTTCATCTGTAAGGACGATGGCCTGTGTTACCAGGAATGCGTACCCGACTGCACCGAGAAGAACTGTGGGAGCGACGGTTGTGCGGGGACCTGCGGTTATTGTGGCTTCGGCGAAGATTGTGTCGAGGGGCAATGTGAATCGGTGACCTGCGGTTCCATACCCGCCTTTGGGAAATGCGATGGAACCATCCTTACCCAATGCGACCAGGGCATCGTTTCCAGCCAGGACTGTGCAGAGAACGGCCTGTTATGCCTCTGGGATCCGGATGCTGGCCACTACACATGCATGGAGGAACCCGAATGTGTGCCGGATTGTGAGGATAAGGCCTGTGGTTCCGATGGCTGTGGTGGGGATTGCGGGTTCTGTCCCACCGGTTGGGCCTGTGAGACAAACGATTGCATTCCTACAGAAGGCGCGACCTGTGGTCCCTTTGGGGGCAGCGCGGGCCATTGTGTGGGCGACGTCCTATGGTTCTGTGTCGGTGGGGTTCTGTATTCGGACGATTGTGGGGCGCAGAATACCAGTTGTGGTTTCGATCCCTCCCAGGGTAAGAATGAATGTCTGTAGATGAGCCTCTATTTCGCACGCAGGGCCAATAGCATAGAGTAGATTTTGTTGACCTGTAGGGGTGCGGATCGGTACTCTTGGAGAGGAAACCAACAGGAATTCTATGGTAGCTCAGAATCGAATAGATGGGGCCGAATCCGTTCAGCCCATGGATCCCCGCTCGCTCATGGAGGGCCAGATCCCCAAGAAGGGGGTCGTGGTCATCGATATTGATGGGCTTGGCGGCGCGGATCATAAAGCGATCTCTCGAGCTGCATTCCGCGTGTTGGAGGAATGCCAACAAGACGGCCAGTCGGCGATATTGGCTGGCTCCCTCGGAGCGGAAGGAGAATCCCGGCAGACGACGATTTATCGAGCCCAGACGATCTGGGAGATGTACGAAGAATATCGACCGGAACTCCGGATCGATTTTCCGCGGCTTCCAGAGACCGACTATGATCCCATCGCAAATCCCCCGATTGGGCCACCGGATATTCTAAGCCGTCCCAAAGGAGCGGATTCGCCAGAGGGTGAGTTGGCGGAATGGGAGTTGAAGTCTCTTCAACAGCTTCTCGGCGTTCGCATCGGGCTTTCCCATACAAGAAAGGTCATCATCAACCTGACCTACAAATGTAACAACTATTGTACATTCTGTGCGGTTGGAAACCGGATGCACGAAAATGGAGATTACGATTTCCATCGTAAAACTCTGGAAGATTACCGGGCGAGAGGTGTTGACCTGGTGGACTTTGATGGTGGGGAACCGACCATCTATCCGAATCTTCTGAACGTCATCGGTTACGCGCGTGATCTGGGTTACCAACAGATCAACATCACCACCAATGGACGTACGCTGGCCTATCCACATATCGCCAAGAAGTTGCTGAACAGTGGATTGACCAGTCTTTTGATCTCTTGCCATGGACCCACGGCGGAGGTTCACGAAGAACAGGTCGTTTCCAAGGGCGCGTTCCGGCAAACCCTACGTGGTATTGCCACGACCTTGAAGATGAAGCCGCCCGAGATGGATTTTGGCGTGAACATCACGCTGACCAACACCAACTGGCAGTCGTTACCGCAGTACTATGCGTTGATGGATAAGCTGGGCGTGCGGAAGATCAACATCCAGTTCCTCACCCCATTTGGTCGTGCGGAAGAGAACCTGGTGCCCGATCCGGCGGAGATTGCGCCGACGGTGATGGCTCTCATCGATACCTATAAAGCCCGTATTAAAACCTATTTGATCAATGTGCCCTGGTGTTTCTTCCCGGGCTATGAGTCGTGGGTTGTGGGCGATGTGCTCAAGCTACAACGGAATATGGTGTTCGTGACCCAGGAGAAGGTAAATCTCTTCGAATACCTGGCAGGCACACGTGTCCGTGAAGACGTCTGCAAAGGATGCGTCTATTCCGTAGCCTGCGACGGCTTCTACTGTTTCGACGAGACCTTCGACTAGAAGGTGTAACGGAAGTTGGCGCCGAAGAGCACCGCCGTCGTATTGTAGGTTCCCTCGAAGCTCGGGTTGCTAACGGCGTACTCATTGCCGGATGCGGCATCTGCCGTGCGCTCAAGGAACTTTACGTACATGAGGGATGCGTCGATTGCGAAGTTGTCCGACTGCTTCCACGTCAAACCCGCGGAGAGATCGATACGATTGGAGTCTGGAAGCAATGGTCCCAGGGTCTCGATGGGGATTGGCGTGATTTCGTAACCAGCACCAAAGCGGATTTGAAGCGTTTCACTCGTCTCCCATTGGGCGCCCGTACGGAAGAAGTAGCCATCTCCCCATTCCAGGTTCATGGGGGATACACCGACCAGGTGGTCGTCGATATTGGTGTCCGTAATGACGATCTCTGGGAGTACACTCCACTTGCTCATACCTGCGTCGAGAGCGACGTACCAGTCGTCGTTAGGTTTAAAGCCGATACCTACGTTGATCTCGTCGGGCATGGAGATCTTCGCCAGAATAGGCGATGTCTCAAAGGGCTCGGTGTCACCAGCCGTGGTCTTTGTGGATTCCCCTTCGAACTCAAGTTTCACCGGGCTCTTATAGGATAATCCGACGAAGAAGGTGCTATTGGGTCGGTACATAAGACCTACCGTGCCGCCAAAGCCGATAGCTTCACCATTCAGGTCGCCACTAAGAATACCGAGATCTTTTTCGAGTTCGACATTGGCGGTAAACGCGCGAGGATCCGGAGATACCGTTACCTGGCCGGATACGCCGAGATACAGACCTTTGGCAACTTTGAAGCCCACACCAAGGCAGGTGTGCGGTACTTTCAGATGGGTCATCTGGACGATATGGTCTCCGGCGAATTCCTCGGGCCAGACGAGCTTCAAACCATAGGGAGCGTGTACACCAAGACCTACGGTCAAGGGGCCCGCTGCGTAGGCCATCGATAGATTCGGGATGGGAATCAGAGCCGTGCCAGTCGCGTTGTCAGCAGCTCCACCACCATCTGTGTCTGGATCGGAATAATTAAAGCTGCCGTAGATGCCCTGCACACCAATGGACAACTCTGTTTTTGTTAACAGAGCAAGGCCTGCGGGGTTGTAGAATAGGGTTTCCGGCGTGTCGAGGCGCGCTGTAGTCGCGTGCATCATACCGGTAGAGACCGTGGAGCTTTCACGTACGCCAAAGGCGCTGGCGAAGACCTGCGTAGGCAGAAATGCCAAGATAGACAGAACAACGAAAAGGACGATTGGGGTGCGATTTCGGCTCATCATGATCTCCTCGTATTGGCGAACCCGTGATTCAGACACGCAAGCGTAATACAGGATGTCCGGTTTTTCAGCAACGGAAGTTTGCTATGTCTGCGTGAGTGCAGGATTTACTTGCGTCGTCGGATGGAATCACATACCCAGGGTTTTCGTTTTTCTGGGAGGAGAGCCATGAGTGAATCGGATGTGGCCGTAGCAACGGCAGGCGACGAGCTGGGTACACGTATTGAGAATCCGGGGCAGGGGCCTCTATATTCTCCTGGGAAAAACGAGCTTCAGCTGACGATCCGTGCCCTGGCAATCGGTTGTGGGTTGGGTGCTCTCGTATGTGCCATGAACCTCTACTTCGGTCTACGTACGGGCTGGGGTATTGGTGGATCTCTTATCGCCGCGATCCTGTCCTATTCGTTCTTCCAGGCCTTTGGTAGCCAGCGGAAATTTACCCCGTTGGAGACGAATATCGCGCAGACGGCGGCCTCTGCTGGTGGCCAGATGAGCCTCGCGGCGGGCCTGGTTGCCTGCATTCCCGCCATGGAGATGTTGCGGGTTATGCCCGATAAAGATGGGGTAATCAATCGGTACGGGATCCCCGAGTTTGGCTATGTAGAATTGACCCTGTGGGCGGCCTCGGTGGCCTACCTTGGTGTGTTCTATGCCGTCCCTCTACGCCGTCAGATGATTCTGGTAGAGAAACTTCGCTTTCCCACGGGAACAGCGGCGGCCCATACGATTCTGGCAATGTTCAGTTCTGGAGAGGACGCGCTGCGAAAGGCCCGCGCCCTGGTTGGCTGGGCGATCGGTGCCGCCGTATTCACCCTGGCCGCGTTCTTCTTCCCAGAGTTGGAACATCCACCCGTACAGGCGTGGGGTGGTTTCCTGGCGATGATATCCCTCGGCTTCGGTACCTATGTCTTCGCACGAGGAAACCGGGAGTTGGGGTTGATGTTCGCTGTCTGGGCCCTGGTTCTTTTGTGGCTT
>MDTE01135750.1_pt1 | contig 14236 bp, 11 predicted proteins | sample 811231 | NCBI WGS metagenome assembly MDTE01 (sample SAMN05326651, study PRJNA326480) | marine metagenome | isolation source: seawater | place: Indian Ocean: Red Sea | collected 2010 | reverse complement strand
TATTTATAACATGAAAAATACATTTAAAGCATTTGTAATTTATGAAGATAAAACTTCTAAAATAACAAATATGAATTTTTCTGAATTAATGGAAGGAAATGTATTAATTAAAATTCATTACACAAGTTTTAATTATAAAGATGGTTTGGCAATTCTTAATAAAGCTCCAATCGTTAAACGATTTCCGATGATACCAGGAGCAGATTTCTCGGGTGTAGTTGTGAAATCAAGCTCGAAAAAATTCAAAAAGGGGGATAAAGTTTTATGTAATGGATGGGGTATTGGAGAAAAACATTTTGGAGGTTTCTCAGAATATGCGCAAGTCAAGAGTGAGTGGTTAATTCATTTACCAAATAATTTTTCGCTTCAAGAAGTAATGGTTATTGGAGCAGCAGGATATACAGCAGCATTGTGTGTTCAAGAATTAATAAAAAAAATAAAAAAACCAACAACTAATAACATTTTAATTACAGGTGCATCAGGAGGTGTTGGTTGTATTGCAGTAAATTTATTAGCTAATTTAAATTACAAGGTAGTGGCTTTAACAAATAAAGATGAAAAATTCTTAACAGAATTGGGTGCTGAAAGAATTATTAAAAGAGAAAGTTTCAATTATTCAAAAAATCCTTTATCAAAACAAAAGTGGCAGGGAGCTATCGATACCGTTGGTGGAGAAATCTTATCAACTATATTAGCTGAAACAATGTACGACGGAATAGTAATAAGTACCGGTTTAGCGAAAAGTGCAACATTAAATACTACCGTTTACCCTTTTATACTGAGAAATATCACTTTATCCGGAATTGATTGTGTTTATGCTAGTTATAAAAAAAGAGTTAATGCATGGAAATTTTTAGAAAAACACTTAGACAAAAGAATTTTAAAAAGAATAAAAATTAATAAAAGTTTGAATGATTTAAAAGATATATCTAAAAAAATTATTAATGGTAAAATCAGAGGTAGAACTGTTATTAAAATATGAGATGAAAAGCTTAAGATTTCATGATGAAAATTATAAAGAAGTTTCTGAAATACTGGTTCACATTGTAAGTAAAGCCTCAATAAAAGTTAATGAGATCTATAGTACAAATAAAATTCGTTTTAAAAAAAAAATTGATAATTCACCAATTACAATTGCCGATACCGAATCAAATAGAATTATAATTAATGAATTAAATAAGTATTTCAAAAATTGTTTGATAATATCGGAAGAAGAAAAGTCCATTAAGTACAATAAAGAAAAAGAATTTTTTTTAGTTGATCCACTTGATGGGACTAAAGAGTTTATTAAGAAAAATGGAGAGTTTACAATTAATATTGGTTTAATACAAAATAAAAATCCAATTCTCGGAGCTGTGGATGTACCCGCAAAATCATTAACATATTACACAGACGGCAAAACATCTTTTAAAAAAACAAAACAAAAGAAAAAAAAAATAAAAGTAAAAAAAAACTCCTATAAAACTGTTTTAATAAGCAGATCACACTTAGATAAACAAACATATTTTTTTTTAGAGCAACTTAAAGATTATAAAACTATTAAAGTAGGCTCTTCATTAAAATTTTGTTTAATAGCTGAAGGTTCAGCAGACTGTTATGTGCGTTTTGGAAACACCATGGAATGGGATACCGCTGCTGGTCATGCTATTCTCAAAGCAGCTGGCGGTAGTGTAATAGATAAGAATTTTAAAAAGTTAGAATATTCAAAAAAAAATTTCAAGAATAATGATTTTTTTGCCTTTAATTTTTCTAATGAACTATATAAAAACAACTTTATTGATGTACTAAAAAAATTTAAATGAAAAAAAAATTTCAAGACTAAATTTCTAAATTTCTAGTTTTAACAAAACCAGGAATTTTGGTTAACATAAAATATTTGGATTAAGTTATTTAAATTAATATTTTTGATTGATAGTGTTTTTGAAAATATAATCAGCAATTGCCATAGAAGATGTAAGACCAGGCGAATTGATTCCAAAAAGATTAATTAAACCCTGTATGTTATGATTTTGTTTTGATTGAATTACAAAATCATTATTTTCTGAAGTGGTTCTTATTCCACAATAGTCAGCCTCTAACTTGTTTTTTGTAATATCAGGCCAATACTTTTTTATTTGATCAATAAAGAATTTTTTTTTTCTTTCATCTAAAAAATAATTGATATTATTAACTTTTTCCTCATCAGGACCAAAAATAGTTTGATTGTTAATATTAATTGTTGAGTGAATTCCTAGAGAATTTATTTTAGGTACGGGGTAAATCAAATGATTGAAGGGAGATTTCCCACTTAATTTAAAATAACTACCTTTGTAATAAATAATTTTTGGAATTAATTTTTTATTATAGTCTAAAATTTTTCTAGCTACTATATGACTATTTAATCCTGTAGAATTAATTAAAAATTTAGTTTTGAATTTCTTTTTAGCATTTTTAATTGTGAAATTAATTGAATGATCATCTGGAAAAATTTTATCTACTTCGGTGTTATAAACTATCATTCCTTTATAAACATGAATATCAGTTTCAAAATTGAACATTAAATCATGCACATCTACTACACCTGTGTTGGGTGAGAAGATGGAACTGTAACAACATAGTTGAGGTTCTAATTCTGATGTCTGATATTTATCTTTATATATAAGATTCGTTCCACTTTTTTTTGCATTTTTCATTAATGATTTAATTAATAAATCCTCCTCTTTGTTTGATGATATTATTAATTTTCCACATTTTTTATAAAAAATTTTTTTTTTATCTAAATATTGATAGAGTAATTTATTTCCCTCTTTACAAAATTTTGATTTTAAAGAATCAGGTGGATAATATATTCCTGCATGAATAACTCCACTGTTTCTAGAACTTGTTTCTTTTCCAAAAGATTTATTTTTTTCAACTAACAATGTTTTAAAATTATTTTTTGCGAAGACTCTTGCAATTGCTAATCCAATTACTCCTGCTCCCACAATAACAACATCAAACTTCATAAATAACCTAATATTTGTCTTTGAGTAACAAGTAATATATATATAATGACTAAAAATTAAAATTATGAAACAAAAAAAATTTGCTTTAATTGGAGTTGCAGGTTATGTAGCAAAAAAACATCTTGAATCTATCAAATCGATAAATGGTGATCTCATTGCTTGTTGTGATATTAATGATTCAGTAGGCATACTTGATTCATACTTTCCAGAAACTTCTTTTTTTAATGAAATATCAAGATTTGATAGATTTATCCAAAAAGTGTCAAAAACAGATAAAGCAATCGACTATTTTGTTATTTGCACACCCAATCATATTCACGATTATCATATAAAATTCGGTTTAAAGAATAATTTAAACGTAATATGTGAAAAACCTATTGTTACTAATCCAGAATTACTTAAAGAATTATTTAATTTAGAAAAAAATTCTAATAAAAAAATTTTTACAATTTTACAATTAAGAAATAATGAAAAGATAGGTCTTATAAAAAAAATCATTAAAAATAAGACATATCTAAAATGTAATTTAGAATATGTTACACCGAGAGGAGGGTGGTATGATTACTCATGGAAGGGAAATGATTTATATTCAGGTGGAATATTATTTAATATAGGAATTCATTTATTTGATTTTTTGATTTATATTTTCGGAAAATATCAAGATTTTCAGATAAATAAGGTAAATAATAGAAATATATCTGGAATTATTTATTTTAAAAAAGCAGAAGTAAAATGGAGTTTATCATTAGATCAGTATAATGGAACCATGATGAGTAAAAGAGAAATAATCATAGATAATCATAAATATGATTTGGCTAAAACATTTCAAAACAATCATTTGAGTTGTTACAAATCAATATTAAAAAATGACAAAAATTTTCTAGCTAGAAATAGTGTTGACGCAATTAATTTAATAAATGAAATGAGGAAAAGTTTGGATGAATAAAAATAATTTTTTTTTTCATAAAACTGCAATATTAGATGAGAAAGTAACAGTAGGAGAGAAAACTAATATATGGTGCTATACTCATGTCTCTAAGAATGTAACTATTGGGAAAAATTGTAATATCGGACAAAATGTATTTATTGGAGAAAATGTAAGAATTGGTAATAATGTTAAGATACAGAATAATGTTAGTGTTTACTCTGGTGTAATTTTAGAAGACTTTGTATTTTGTGGTCCATCATGTGTTTTTACAAATGTTAAAAATCCAAGATCGAAGTTTCCAACAGATACTTATCAGAAGACAATAGTAAAATTTAATGCTTCTATCGGAGGAAATTCAACAATTGTATGTGGAACTTCAATAGGAAAATTTGCTTTAATTGGAGCAGGATCTGTGGTTACAAAAAATGTTGATGATTATACATTGGTTTATGGAAATCCTGCAAAAAAAAAAGGATGGGTTAGCGAATCAGGATATAAGTTGGATAAAAATTTTTTTTGTAAATATGAAAACAAATCATACTTATTTTTAAAAAATAATAAAAATGTCTGAGTTTATTCCCTTAGTTGATATAAAAAAAAATTATTTGTCTATTAAAACAGAGATTGATGAAGCAATTCAAAAAGTAATAAATAATACAAATTTTATACTGGGACCTGAGGTTAAAAGATTCGAAGAAAATTTTTCCTTATTTTTAAATATTAAATATTGTGCTGGTGTTTCTTCGGGAACATCAGCAATTGAATTAGCATTAAAAGCCTGTGATATAGGAAAAGGAGATGAAGTAATAACAACACCTCATACATGGGTTTCAACAGTCGAAGCAATTTCAAATGTTTATGCTTCGCCAGTATTTGTCGATATAAATGATATGTCTTATAACATTGATGCAAATCAAATTGAACAAAAAATAACAAAAAAAACCAAAGCCATTCTTCCAGTTCATCTTTATGGAAATCCAGCAGATATGTCTAAAATTTTAAAAATTGCTCGTAAGTATAAACTAAAAGTTATCGAGGACTGCGCACAAGCACATGGTGCTAAAATTGACAAAAAATTTTGTGGAACCTTTGGTGACATCGGTTGTTTTAGCTTTTACCCAGGCAAAATACTGGGTGCTTTTGGTGATGCTGGATGTGTTGTTAGCAAGAAAAAAGCATTAATCAATAAAGTTAAACAATTGCGAGATCATGGAAAAGGTACCAACAAAAATGAATATAGTGTTTTAGGAACCAATGATAGATTAGACGGCATTCAAGCAGCTGTTTTAAATGTAAAATTAAAATATTTAAGAAAATGGCTAAAATCAAGAAAAAAAGTTGCAATTAATTATGATAAAAAAATAAAAAAATCTGTTGTCAAACCTAGAACCTTGACTGGTTATTCGCACGCCTACCACCTTTATGTTATACGAGTAAAAAACAGGAAAAAAGTTTTGAATGAATTAAAAAAAAATAATATTGACTGCAGGATTCATTATCCAATCCCAGTTCATAAACAAAAAATATATAAAGAAATAAATAAAAGATTTAATTATCCTGTTACTGACAAAATTGTAAAAGAAATAATAAGTCTCCCAATTTACCCAGAGCTTAGTGATAAACAAATAAATTTCATTAGCAAAATTGTAAACGAGTATTCCAATGATTAATATTGTTTTAGTAGGTTATGGTTATTGGGCACCAAATCTCCTCAGAGTTAGTAGCAATAATAAAAAAATTAAAGTTGTTGGAATACTTGATATTGACAAAAAAAAAAAAAATAAAGTTCCGAAAAGCTTTAAATTTTTCAATTGTTACAATAAGCTATTGAATGAAGTTGTTTTTGATGCAGTAATAATTGCAACCCCTGTTATTGATCATTACCAAACAGCATTATTCTTCCTAAACAAAAATAAACATGTATTTATTGAAAAACCGATGGCTAAAACATCTTTAGAATGCAGGAACTTAATAAAAGTATCTACTAAAAAAAAACTAGTTCTGATGGTAGGACATTTATATTTATACAACAGTTACATCCAAGAGATTAAAAGGATTATAAGAGGAAAACAATGCGGGAAACTGCTTTACATATATTGTAACAGATTAAATCTTGGGCGAGTACAAGCTGATATCAATGTTTTATGGAGCTTAGCACCCCATGATATCTCAATACTTAACTATTTTTTAGAGATGCAACCAATTAAAATTGATGCTCATGGTTATTGTTCTCTTAGAAAGAATATTGAAGACTTAGTTCAGGTAAGTCTTCAATATAAAAACAATATAAATTGTTTTTTAAATTTCAGTTGGCATGATCCGCAAAAAATAAGACAAATAAAGCTTATTTTTACAAAAAAAATGATTGTTTTTGATGATGTTCAAGAGAATAAAAAATTAGAAATAATAGATATTTCCGGCTCAAGAGTTGACGATTTTATGCGTTCACCTAATTCTTTTGAGGAATTTCAATTTAACTCTAAGAATAAAGTTTCAAGATTTATTAAACTCTCAAAAGAAGAACCTCTGCAGAAAGAAGTTAATGAATTTTTTGACTGTATCCTTAAAAATAAAAAACCTTTAACAGACGGGTACAATGGTCTTGATACCGTGAAAATTATTGAGAAGATAGATAAGAAAATGAAAAAAAGATGATGAATTTTTCTTCCTTCTTTATTTTAACACCAGTTACAGGTAAGTTAATACCATGAACAAATTAGATGATTCACGAGTTCTAGTCACTGGTGGGGCTGGTTTAGTAGGTTCCCATATAGTTGACCTACTGTGCAATGAAAACTGTCATATTACAGTTTATGACAACTTTATTCGTGGAAGAGAGGATCATTTGCTAGAGGCTATGCAAAGACAAAAAATCAATATAATAAATGCAGATCTCAGAGATACCAAGCTACTTGATGATGCTATAAAAAATTCTGACTATGTTGTACATCAAGCATCCGCCTGGCTAAGACAGTGTCAAGAAGAACCGAGGTTATCCCTGGATGTTACAATTAATGGAACTTTTAATCTGTTGGAATCATGTGTTAAATATAATATTAAAAAAGTAATTGCTGCTTCGTCTTCTTCAGTTTATGGAGAAGGAATCTATCTTCCGACAGATGAAAATCATCCATACAACAATGATCTATTTTATGGAGCTGCAAAAATTGCCAATGAACAACACTACAAAGCATTTTATAAAAAATATAACCTAAAATATGTAGCCTTCAGATATTTAAACGTTTACGGACCAAGACAACCTTTTCAAGCAGCATATATGGATGTTATAATGCATTTTTTAAATAAAATTGACAATAATGAGAATCCTATGGTTAGAGGTGATGGTACATCAACTGTTGATCTCATATTTGTCGAAGATGTTGCAAGAGCTAACATCCTTGCTCTGAAATCTGATGTTCATAATGAATTCTTTAATGTTTGTTCCGGAGAGCAAACCTCAATTAAAAATTTAGCAGATATTCTTATTAAATTATGTGGAAAGGAAAAAATTTTACGTCCTGAATTCACTGAAATGGACTCTAATTTAGTCTCTAAGAGACATGGTTGTCCAAAAAAATTAAAAAAGTTTCTTAACTTTTTGCCTAAGTACTCGATTAATGAAGGATTAAAAAAGGTTATAAATTGGAGAAAGACCTTCAAATGAAGGGAAAAATAAAAATTCTTCATATTGGTAATATTGCAAATAATGCCTACTTAAATTCAAAAATACTTAATTCAACTGATAAATATGAATGTGATGTTTTAGTTTGCGATTATTATCATATTATGGGTTGTCCAGAATGGGAAGATTCAAAATTAACTGAAAATGTAGATGAATTTTATCCTAATTGGAATAAAAGTAAGTTAAGGGGGTTTAAAAGACCAAAATGGTTTTCAAACGGACCAAGGTATTTTGCTATTAAATACTTAGAATATAAAGACAATACCTTTAAGAATAAATTTTTTAGGAAAATATGTGAAATATTTTCAATAATAATTTCCTATAAATTATTTAGAAAACCAGTTGAAATATTTGTAAGAATTATTTCTTTACTTTTATCGTTTGAAATTAAAAACATAAAAAGCGAAGGACCAGAACTTGAAAGAGTTTTTGAAAAATACAAAATTGATTTTTCAAAGCAATTTCCAGATAGAGCAGATGAAATTAAGTTAGCTGATAGATTATTTTATAATTATAAACAATTAAATTTATACAAAACACTTTTAAAAAAATATGATTTAATTCATTGTTATGGAACTGATCCCATTTGGCCTTACCTAGCTAATATAAAAAAATATATATCATATGAACACGCAACAATTAGAAAAATTCCATTTGATGACACTGTTCTTGGAAGATTAGTAGCTATTTCGTATTCACGGAGTTCTCACACAATAATAACCAACTGTGACTCAAATAAATATGCAAAAAAACTAAAATGTAAAAGTTATTCATTTGTACCACATCCTGTTAATGAAAAATGTATTAACTATAATTATGGTAAAGTTTTAAGAAATAGATTAGAGAAGGAATTAAAGAGTAATTTTATATTATTTCATCCTCCACGACAACATTGGGAACCTTGGAAATATTTAATTAAACAAAAAAAATATTATATAGATCCAGCATGGTATAAAGGAAATGATATTTTTTACGAAGGATTCAAAATCTTTTTAGATAAGACGAATGCAAATGCCTCAATTATTTGTGTTAATTGGGGCAAATCTGTTGATGAAAGCAAAAAATTAATAGCAAAACTCAACATTCAAGATAAAGTAAAATGGGTTGAGCCAAAATCATGCTTTAAAATGAATGAGTACGTAAAAGCATGCGATATCTTAGTAGATCAATTTTGGGTAGGTGCTTTTGGAAGTACCTTGCCAAAGGCGTTTCAACTCAGTATACCAGGTATGTGTTATGTAAATGCTAATGATCATAAATGGTGTTTAAAAGAAATGCCTCCCATTTTAAACGCTAAAAACGTAGAAGAGGTATCAAAATTATTAATTAAATCATTTAATAATAGAAAATGGCTTGCTCAAATAGGCAAAGATGGAAAAAAGTGGTATGATAAATATCATTCAAATAAAGTCATATTAAAAAAATTAAATAAAATTTATAATAACATTACAAATAATTTTAATTAAAATTATGAATATATTAGTCACAGGTTTATCAGGTCTATTAGGGGAGACACTAAGTAAATTTTTAATCAAGGAAAATAAAATATTCTCATTACAAAAGTCAGATAATAAACATCAAAGGAATAAAAATTTTAAAATTATAAAGTGTGACCTAGCAAATTTTGACGAAAAAATACTTCCGAATAATATAGATATTATAATTCATTTAGCTCAATCTAATTATTATTATGATTTTCCATCAAAAGCACTAGACATATTTAAAATAAATATCGAATCAACATTCAGACTCTTAAATTTTGCTCAAAAAAAGAAAGTAAAATATTTTTTATATACTTCAACTGGTGATATCTATTTAAAAAAATCAAAATTCTACTACGATAATTTTTACATCACATCAAAAGCAATATCAGAAATGATTATTAGTAAATATCAAAATTATTTTGATATTGCAATTTTACGTTTATTTGGTCTTTATGGAAAAAATCAAAAAAAAGGACTTGTTTATAATTTAGGAACAAACATTAAAAATAATAAACCAATTTTCCTGAATGGAAAAAAAAATGGTGATTTATTATACCTAACACATGTAGAGGATTGTGCAAAATGCATAAAATTCTTTATAGATGAAAAAGTTCAAGGGACTTATGATGTTGCTCCAAAAAGAAGAATAAGTTTGAGGAGTGTCGGTAAGATTCTTTCAGATATTTATAAAAAAAAACTAATTGTTATTCAAAAACCTAACTTGCAAACAAAGGTTCATAAACCCAATTTAAAAAAATTGAAAAGTGTATATGATTTGGATAATTTTAAAAACCCTAATGTTGGTCTCAAACTAATTTAAAAGATGTGTGGTATTAATTGTATTCTTAATTTCAATTTAGACAACGTCAATAAAAATGTCATTCAACAAATGAATGAGCAAATTATACATAGAGGACCAGACAAACAAAAATTATTTTTTGATAAAAATTTTGCTTTTGGTCATTGTAGACTTTCAATAATTGATCTTTCAGATAAAGGTGATCAACCAATGTTTTCACACGATCAAAGATACGTCATCGCTTACAATGGCGAAATATATAATTTTAAAATACTTAGAAAACAACTCGAAAAACAGGGAGTTTTATTTATGTCAAATTCAGACACCGAAGTAATTCTTAACTCATACATTGCTTGGGGTACAAAGTGTGTATCTATGTTTAATGGAATGTTTGCTTTCTTAATTTGGGATAGAAAAGACAAAAAGTTATTTGGTGCAAGAGATAGATTTGGAATTAAGCCTTTATATTATTTGATCAATGAAAAAAGGATCATAATTTCTTCTGAAATTAATCCTATCATAAAAATTCTAGAACCTGTGATTGATGATGAAGCTCTCATAGAGTATTTTCTCTTTAGAAATTATCTTAATAACAAAACAATATTTAGAAACGTCAAATTATTTGAAAAAGGCACCTTTTTTTATATAGAAAATAAAAAATTAAATGTAAAAAAATACTACGACCATCGACAAAATATATTTAATAACGATAAAACATCAGACATAAATGATATTGATGTGCTTTTAAAACAATCGATTGATAGTCATTTAATTTCTGATGTATTAATTGGAAGCTATTTGTCGAGTGGAATAGACTCTAGTCTAGTGACAACATACGCTTCCAAAAAGATAAATAATTTAAATACATTCACGTGTGGTTTTAGTATTAATAATTCTCTTCACAATAAATACAACGAATCAATAGACTCTAAGTTAATTTCTGAATATTTAGATACTAATCATAAGGAAATTGTTTTTGATAAAAATGATTGTAAAGAGTTGAATAAACTAATTTATAAAATAGTTGAAGAACCAAGGCTAGGCGTTTGTTTGGCAAATCTTAAGATTTCACAACTTGTTAAGAATTATAATAAAGTTGTATTATCTGGCGCAGGTGGAGATGAATTATTTGGTGGTTATCCTTGGCGTTATGATTCAGCATTTAAGAGTAAAACTAGAGATGAATTTATAGTTAATTACTTTAAAACTAATTTTAGATTTAACATGAATGAGTTAAAATTTATGTTTAAACCAATGGAAAAAAAAATAGATATTAATGAAGTTCTGAATAATTTTTTTTCATATTTTAATTTTCTTGACTCTAAACCATCTGTGGATGAATTGATGAGTTCTTGTTTTCTTTTTGACCTAGAATTTTTCTTAGAGGGCTATTGTTTAATTGAGGATAAAATATCAATGTACTCAAGTTTTGAGACAAGATTACCATTTTTAGAAAATAATCTACTAAATTTTGCTATGAATTTAGACAACAAATACAAAGTACAAAATAAAAAAATTTTAAAAGGTAAACTATTACTAAGGAACTTAGCAAAAAAAAAATTACCATTATTTGTATCACAAAAAAAAAAACAAGGATTTTCCGTTCCTTATAACGATTTTATTGATGAGAAAATAATCATTGAAAATGGAATTAACAGCAAACAAAATCAATTGTATGATTTTGTTGATTTTGAATATGTAAAAAATAAGTTAGGTAGATGTTTAATATCCAAAGATGATCCAAACTTTCTCTGGGGATTATTTTCATTCAACGGACTTCTTAAAAACTACTTCAATTAAATGTTAAGCTATTTTCTTCAATTATTTAATAGAAAAGATTCATTATTTCTTCCTCCATTAAAAAAAATGATTTCAATTAATAATGATGTTGAACTTACTAGATGGAATATACAGTTAGAATTAGTTCAAACTTTTAAAAATTATAACATACCTTTGTCATCAAGTTATTGGTGTTTTTCTAATGGTGTTACGTGGTCCTTGTTTGATTACAATTTAAAAAAAAAAAAATATTTTAGTGATGCTATCAAATTAATTAACGATGAAAATTTTGACACTTTACATAGTTTTGGTGGTTACGACGAATCTAATGGAAAAAAAATAACAAGAACTTTGATAAAAAAAGCATTGAAAATATTAAATGATAATAAACTTAAAACAAAAATTTATACAAATCACGGAGGTTCTAATGATAAACAAAATATCGGTGGTGATATTCCTGTCTATCAAATGGGTGATATGAAAAATAGCAAATATTATAACTTAGATTTACTTTTGGAATATGGAATAAATTTTTTTTGGACAGACGATGATTATGACAACATACTACCCGTAAAAAAAATAAATCAAGACTTCTCAAATTCACTTATCAAACCACATCTAACCAGAGATGGTAGTAATATATTACGATTTTCAAGATTTAGAGGTAATTTTGGTACTAAAAAAGCACCCACAATCAATAATTTTCATGAACAAATAAAATATGTTGTTTCAAACACTGATTCTGGATTCTCAATAATTTATCAACATTTAGGTTGTAATAGATTACAAGATAATTCTATTTTACCAGTTTCAAATCTAAAAAATCATAATCTTGAAAAGACATTAATGATTTTAGAGAAAAAACAGAAATCAGGAGAATTGATAATTACAACCACACAGAAACTTCTCATGTATGCTATTATAAATTACTTCAAGTGTTGGAATTTATCTGAATTTAAAGATTCTATTGATATTTTTTTACATGACAAAGTTAAAGTTTTTAATAATCAAATCAATTTAAATGAAAGTGACTATAGAGGATGGTTTATAAAAACAAAAAAAGAAAAATCATATAACGTTTTCTTTAAAAAAAAAAAAAATATCAATACAATATAAAAATATCAATGATGTTCAATATATTTATATACCATGGACCTCATAAAAAAATATAAAAACTTTATACGATAATTTAAATAATTTTATTAATAAGAATATTAAAGATAATGAGTTAAGGGAATTTACATTATTTGAATTTTCTCATGGTTATCAAAATCTATTAAACATGATAAATAAATTAAATTTTAAAGGTGAAAATGTATTAGATGTTGGGTGTGGTGTTGGAAATTGGTCAATTCCTCTTTCAGAAGTTTTTAAAAAAGTTGTAGCTATAGATAAGAATAGAGAAAGATTAAAAATTGCTAAACAGATTTTTAAACATTTTAACTTAGATATTACAACAAAAAGACTGGATATAGAAAAGAAGTTACCTTTTAAAGAAAATTCATTTGATCTTATTTTTTGTAATGGTGTAATATTTCTTACTAATTATAAAAAAACAATTAATAATTTAATAAAATATTTGAAGCCTAATGGTTTCTTATATTTTACATTCAATGAAATTGGATGGTGGAAGTTTTTAATTAACCATAGGATGAAACTTGAAAGTCGTTCATTTAAGAAAATGGTTGACAATCAAATTTTAAATTCATTAAAGAATATATTAGATCAGTCAAATTATGATTCAAGTTTGAGATCAACAATTGGTCTAATTTTACTCACTGTAATAAATAGTTTAAAACACAAAAAAGCATTCTTCAGAATTTTTTTTCTTATTTTAAAAATTAACAAAATAATTTCTATCTATAGAAACAGAAAAGAACATGATTCTACCGAAAAGCTTGACACAATAGTAGAAAAGTGGAAATTCTTATTTAAATACGCAATCATTAACTTCGATAAGGAAGAATTTAATGATTTAAAGAACGTAATTAATAACTTTTTAAATGATAAATTCACTTCTTATGAATACAAAGGTGGTTTTTTCATTTCTTATGAACAGATAAAAGAATTCATAAGTCAAACAGAATTAAAATTAATTTCAATATTAAAGCAAAACGACACACTTCTAAATGCTGACTTTAATGAATCTATATCTAAGATATATGAAGATTCTAAAGATATATATGAAGTAATTTGCATGAAAGAGTCGAGAAAACCAATAAGTCTTAAATTTTTTATAAATAATTCTCGACAAGTTGCAAAAAATGTTAATAGACAATTCAGTTCTTCACTAGTGAGTAACGATTTTAAGAATAATGATGAGTTTTTAAACTTCTCAAAAAAACTTCAAACATTAAGTTCGTCATTCAATGAAAAATATTTTTTTAAGGATTTATCAAATGAAATTAAAAAAATAAAAACTAATAATTTATTTTTTAATACATATTTTTTTTTACAACAATCTTTATTTCATCATCCTTTTTTTTGTAAAAGAATGAATGACGGTTCCGTATGTAATAACTCTGTTGCCATACTACTATCTGGTTTCACCCAATGTTCACAAGCATCTCATTTAGCCTA
>MDTE01080520.1_pt1 | contig 14236 bp, 10 predicted proteins | sample 811231 | NCBI WGS metagenome assembly MDTE01 (sample SAMN05326651, study PRJNA326480) | marine metagenome | isolation source: seawater | place: Indian Ocean: Red Sea | collected 2010 | reverse complement strand
GCCTGCCAAATTAGCAACCAAACTCTTACGAATAATATATACTGCATCAATCAAAACGTTAGATATAACAAAGGCGTGCATGCAAAAAATTAATGCTCCTAAAAACCCACTCGGATTTAAAATAGGGATTCATTACGCTTGGATAATCATAGTTATAGCAGCCATCATTCACATGGCTGGAGGATCGATACGCCAGGCATTCGGAGTACTAATTGTCCCACTGGAGCAAGGTCTTGGCTGGAGCCCTGCAACAATTACCTTAGGATATTCAATAGCGAGTATCACAGGGGCGTTGCTGGCACCCTTTACTGGAATGGCTACCGATAGATTTGGGGCTAAGCCAGTCATAGCCATAGGTGGAATTTTCTTCTTCCTAGGCGCCATGATAACTGGAATCGTATCCCAGGTATGGCATATATGGATTTCTTACGGACTCTGCCTAGGGGTAGCTCAAGCGTGTTTTAATGTCCCGATACTTACAGCCGCAAGCTACTGGTTCAGAAAACGACTAGGTTTTGGCATTGGCCTTTTGCAAGCCTCACATGGCTTAGGTCCAGCGGTTATGGCTATTACCGTAGGAACACTACTTGCTTCAGTAGAATGGCGCACTGCTTTCTGGTCCATAGGAATCGTCGGCGGTACAATTATGCTGGTACTTATATTCCTGTTCCGGAGTAAACCATCGGACATCGGGCTGCGTCCCTACGGAGCCCCTGAGGACGAACCTATTCAAGACGATTTCACACCCAGCGCCGCCAAGATTCGTGCCAAAACGTATCGCAGACACATGCAGGGGACAACAGCTTTCTGGAAATTAGTAGCGGTACACCATTTAGGGTGCGTAGGTCACGCTATAGTCATCATATACGTGATACCAATAGCTGTAGCATCAGGTCTTGATCTAGTCACAGCTGCAGGGGTATTAAGTACATTGGCAGGAGTAAGCGTATTAACTCGCTTCACAACGCCAGTTATCGCTGACTACCTAGGGTCTAAATGGTCTATGGCAATAATGTTCATGCTTCAAGGCTTCCCAGTGTTGATGCTATTCTGGGCTCAGGACATATGGCAATTCTATCTATTCGCAATAGTGTTTGGTATTGGATACGGCGGAGAAGGTTCAGCTTTCCCGATAATAAATCGCCAATATTTCGGGAGAGGTCCTATGGGACGTTCTTTCGGCTGGCAGCAATTTGGAGCCGGATCGGGTATGGCCACCGGAGGGTGGATCGGGGGAGCGTTGTACGCAATGTTCGGAACCTACGATCCAGCTATAATACTTTCGGTCGTAGCGAGTGTGGGAGGAGCTTTGGTTCTAGTGTCAATGGAACCTACGAGCAAATCATTAATACCTAATTGGGAAGAATCCTTGCCTCCTGAAGCAAGGTCTCCGAATCCAACTCCCGTTGCAGCCGGTGATTAAGTAATACCCTGTAAGTGGGTAAGTTTGAAGACTCCAATACACCACCGCTCAACCATTCCCGTTTACTCGATAACAGTAAGCCTGACAATCTTTTCGGCAAGATCTTCCTGATCAAGATTTCTGCATGTAGAAATCAACTCCTCAAACTGGGATTCGGGTATCGGAATACCCGGAATGATCTCACGGATTCGGCGTGATTCTTCTTCAAAATCCCACATGAACTCACGTCCGGTAGATTGCTTTGTATAACTCTTACCATCTTTTGTAAAAATCGTAATCCTTGGACCGAAGAGAGTCATTTCGTGCGAAGGTATAAGTGTCACTCGGTTCATCAAATCCAACACCTCAGGCGGGTCTCCGTCTCCGTCTGCCACTCCCATTTGTTGACTACGCAACATTGGAAATCCTCTGTTTACAACTCCATATGCGGAATAATATTTCGTTCCCCCTTTGCTAGCTTCTCCATCTTCTCTTCGGCTAGTAAAAGCAGGACTCGGATACTGGGTCTCAAGCCAATTTACAACCGCTTCTACCCGATCAACATCCTCAAATTTAATATTATTCTCCTCACAAAGTTGCGCAGTAACATCAACATGAGCTAGGTTATATCCTGCCGTAGAATAGGGTCTGTAGAGAGTCTCTAGAAAGGTCCACTTTTGACCCAATCCTTGGGTTATGTTATCCAAACTACTATAGGTGTCACCGACAAAACTGTAGGTTAACCTACCCCGATTATTACCTGTATATGCATGATAGAACCCCGCTTCTCCTTCCAATGTTGTCTCCCCGCCCACTTGGCCCATCACCGCTAGTGATATTGCAACCATAGCGTTTCTGGCGGCGGCCCCTTCCCGTAAGGCGCGGCCTCCACTACGTGGTCCCTCAAGATTGCCAGCCGAAAGATGGACGCACATTCCAATCACATTATTAATTTGATCTGATGTCAAATCCAATATCTTGGCAGAAGCAATAGCAGCTCCAAATATGCCAAATACAGGACTAGCATGGAATCCTCTAGACATCACTGTCGGAATATAATCCGATGCTAATCGTTCCATTACTTCGTATCCAGCTGCAACTCCAGTTAAGAATTGTTTACCCGAAGCTGAAACAGATTCAGCCGCTACCAACGCTCCAGGCAATATACTTGTCCCGGGATGGGTGAGCATACGAAAAGTGTCTACCTTGCCACCCGCCATTATCAATTCAGAATTTACGAATGCCGCTCCTCCCTTAGTCACAGTGGTTCCATCCACCATTAAAGTCGCACCTGTACTTACGCCTGATTCTTCAGATCGGATCAATTCAATGGCTTGGCGACCGCTTTGAGTTTGACATCCAAGGAGCACTGACGACAAATTATGCAGAGTCACACCTTTGGCTCGGTCAACTACTTCAGTTGGTAAATCATCGTAACTAAGATCAGCAACCCATTCTGATATTTGACGACTTAGAGACACCATATTCGGCTCCATATAAAAAATATTATTCAAAAGTAGTATATAAAACTCTTCAGTACAAAGTCACATTTACCCGGCATATTCTCCGAGTGATTTAGGATTAATAGGAGTCGGCATAGCCTGTACTTCCGGTAGAACTTTTTCAGCAAACAACCTCAGACTTTTCTCTGCTTTATCTCTTGGCATGCCACCATAAAATACATGTACAACCACGGTCTCTACACTCATAGACTCTTGAATAGCTCTAATTTTTTCAATTATCTGCTCTGGCGTCCCAATAGGCTGTGTATCCCTCCGAGCTGCGAATCCTGAGTCTGCCACACCCACGTCGGCAGTTTGGCGCTTAAGGTATTCTTCATATCCTTTAATGCCATCAAACCCGGGGTTATTCCATTCAAAATAGTGGTGTTGAGCCGCAGTCAACTGGTTGTAAAAATACTCCCACCCTTCTTCAGCTTCTGAATCAGTTTCTGCACAGTACATCCACAACAATGTCGTAGGTTGATCCGGAGGCAAGCCCAATTCATGACGAATACTGTTAAATCGCTGTACCTGGCTGGTCATTTCATCCAAATTATCGCCAGCCACAAATAACTGACCCAATCCATTTTCAGCAGCCAAGCGTCCGGACGCTTCAGTAGTAAATGCGACCTTAATATTCTTAGTTAAATCACCCTTGTGACGCGCTTGTGGCCGTATGCTAGTAGGAGGTATGTCATATATCTGACCTTTAAATTCAAATCGCTCTGCCCCGTCAGCCGCCTTAATAGTATTAATTACATCATAAAAGTACTTATGGGAATCCTCAATCGGGTATCCCAGGGACGCATATTCATGGGGAGCTATCCCCCTGCCGATGCCAAGATGTAGACGCCTCCCTTTCAAAAGAATATCCAGCATTGATATTTCATGTGCTAATCTAACGGGATTCCACCACGGCGCTACTATGACAGCAGTTCCCACATCTACCCTGTTTGTCCGACCAGCCCAGTAGGAAAGATATTGTAACGGATTTGGTTGCATTGAGTATGCAGAGCCATAATGCTCTGTAGCCCATATTGAATCAAAGCCAAGGGGCTCCACCAAATCCCCCATATAAAGCGTATTGTCCATATTTTCAGCATCTGAGACTCTCGGAGGACGATCGTAATCACCTGCCATAAGCCTATCCCAATCATCTTGGTTATACCCAGTTACCATTACTCCACAATGCATTATGAATCTCCCTATTGACGAGTTAGTGGGCTACAATTCAGATCTTTCTCCAGAATGGTTCACGTTTCGATATATTGTCCAATATACTGCTATCGAAGGGTTTTAATTGATTCTTGCCAGCATCTTCGTCCGTATTCCATTTAATCAATTGATGAATTATGGGTTTAGAATAATATAATAGATAAGTCGCTTCCAAGAACATGTCAAAATCACTCGGCATGGTCGATTCCATTGATCTCAAAATGGCAACCCTATTCTGATCCGTAATATTACTTGCCCCTTCCTTAGAAAGAGACACTGATTCCTTACTTATAAACTCACAAACATTTTCTATTGATTTAGCATATTTATGAGTCATCTCAAGGAGCTGATGCAAATCAGATTCTGCAATTATTTCGGAGCCACTGGGCATCGTTCCATTTGACGGAATAAGCACTCCATAAAAGGCAGTTAAAATTCCATATGTATCTAAATTCATTAATTATCCTTTCGAAATTATATCCGCTGCTCTAAGAGCTATAGCCTGGATTGTTGGGGTAGGGTTTACCGCAGCTGAAGTAGTGAATACTGAACCATCTATCACGTATAGGTTTTCCACATCGTGAGTTTCACAATTTGCGTTTACTACCGATCCAGCCGGATCATCTCCCATCTTTGCAGTTCCCATTAGATGCCATCCGGCCGCCTTAAGGAGGGGAGAACTTGATATCTCATAACAGCCTGCTTCACGCAATAATGTTTCGGCAGATTTCATCCCATGGTCTAACAAGTGCCGAGTATTATCAGAAACTTTGTAAAAAATCCTAGGCAACGGAATACCATGCCTATCAGTCAATTCGTTATCTATTTCAACCCTATTATGTAACTCTGGCAGATCTTCGCTTATTATGGCCATACCGATATATTTTCTGAATCTCTTATTGAATTCTGCATGATGATTTTCTCCCCATGGGACAATACCTCTTGATGATCCGAGAGCGGTATGAGCTGGACCGTGCGACCTGTTCATCTGAAACGTATATCCTCGAACAAAGTCTCTGGTAGGGTCAGTCTCATAAAACTCTTGAACAATTATGATGTTTGCTAGTGATCCAACGGTATAATCGATGTCATCACCTTCAAAAAGCCCCGAAACCGAGGCATACGGGTGAAACATTAGATTCTTACCTACTAGGCCAGACGAATTCGCTAGACCTGTTGGGAATTTATCGGATTTACTGTTAAGAAGGAGCCTCGGAGTTCCTATACCGTTACAGGCAAGTATAACTTTGCCAGCCTTCTGAAAATACTGGTTCCCCTGAGGGTCAACATATATAACCCCTTGAAGGGTTCCGGAACTATCTACAGATACTGTCTGCACAGCACAGTTAGTGCGGACCTCCAATCCTTTAAGCATAGCTGGTTTAATATACGTTACGTCCGTAGAAGCGGTCGCTCTCCACCTCTTCTTAGAAGCGAACGTTCCATGATTATTCCATCCATCCCTATCTTTATAGTCTTCAGAAGCTTCATATGAATCTGAAGGCCACCAGTGCCATCCCAGTCGGTCAGCAGCTCTCGCTATTCTTTCTCCGTCATGTCCGAGTGGATTAGGCGGCATCTGCCTAGGAGATCTCGGGGGGTTAGCCGGGTCGCCGCTGACTCCTGAACACCCCATCATCAGGTCGTTCATATCATAATATTTTTCTAAATCCCAATATGATATTGGCCAGTCGGCAGCCACTCCATCAAGTGTTTTAACTCTGAAATCTGAGGGATGGAATCTGGGGGTATGGGCTGTCCAATGTTGAGTAGTACCGCCAACTGCATTGAACAATAAAGGTTGTATATCCGACTCATCATCCAGAATCTGGTAATCGGACTCCAATTTTCTCACATTCGGATTGAAATCAAACGAATTCTTTAGTTCTATTTCCCAATTAGCAGAATCCCCTGGATAATTACCATGGTCAAACCAATCGCCCTGCTCCAGTATTACTACTGAAGCGCCACTTTCGCATAATTTCCATGCGCAAGCCGCTCCGGAAGCGCCCGAACCTACGATTACTATGTCAACCAATGGCAAATTTATAGGCACAATATCAAATCCTCCATTTTATCCCTTGTCTAGTGCACCAATATACACTAAAACAATGCATGAGTTATTACTTCTCATATTAGACACGGTTTGGTATGTCCCATCCCGATATGATGGTAATATACGTCACATAGCAATAGTTCAACGTCGCAAACAACTCGCATCGTTGATTGGTGGAGATGATCATGAGTATTTCTTCTAAATCCGAACTGAAAGACTTGCAAGATTCGGCACTGGAACACCTTTGGGTTTATCTTCGTGAACCAAGTGATATGGCAGAAAAGGGAGAACCGCAGATATTTGTCGAAGGCAAGGGATGCAAAGTGACAGACGCTCTCGGCAATACTTATATCGACGCCATGTCAGGTTTATGGTTAAAGAACGTAGGGTATGGAAGGACTGAGATCGCCGACGCAGCATACGATCAGATGTTGAAACTGACATATATGCCGTTGGGAAGTACTAACGAGCCGGCAGTAAGATTATCAGAGAAAATTGCATCGATAACCCCTGGAGACCTTTCCAGATGTTTTTTCACTAGTGGTGGATCAGAATCTGTGGAAACCGCCATGAAACTATCACGAGCGTACTTCAAGCGAATAGGAGAATCGACAAGGACCAAATTTATCAGTCGAAAAGGTTCATACCACGGTGCCACTTTCGGTGCTCTATCACTAGGAAGTACATCTAATTTTCCAAAAGTCGACTACGAACCACTTCTAGCAGGATCATTTCATGTTCCTCAGCCAAATGCGTACAGATGCGAACTAGGAGGAGACTCTCCTGAAGAATGCGGGGAAAAATGCGCTAGAGCAGTTGAAGAAATGATACTCTTCCAAGGGCCAGAAACAGTTGCCGCTGTTATTGCAGAGCCGGTGTCAAGTCCACTTGGAGCTATCGTTCCGCCTGACAATTATTGGCCACTATTGCGCGAAATATGTGACAAATACGGATGCATATTGATAGCGGATGAGGTCATTACGGGTTTCGGCAGAACGGGGAAGATGTTTGCATGTGAGCATTGGGACATCACTCCCGATATGATGACGGTAGCGAAAGGAATAACGAGTGGATACATACCTATGGGAGGAACAATCCTCAGGAAACCCATAGCCGATGCCTTTGTAGGCAGTCAAAAATCTGCTTTCCGTCATGTTATTACATTTGGAGGGCATCCCGTGGCTGCAGCTGCATCACTAAAAAATATCGAGATCATGGAGCGTGAAAAACTAGCAGACAACTCCGCAAGAATGGGTGAGTACCTCCTAGATGGACTAAAGGAATTAAAGCAAAAGCACGAAATGATTGGAGACGTCAGAGGGCTGGGATTGTTCTGCGGACTTGAACTGGTCAAAAATCGTACAACTAAAGAACATTTCACTCCCGACGCTGACGTAGGATCCCGACTTACCCAGGCCTTTTCTGAACATGGCATATTGTTGCGTGGAGGAGATTTTATGAACATTATGCCTCCTTTATGTGTCACATCTGGAGAAATTGACGACATAATCCGCGCTATGGATAGCGGGTTTAGCCAAGTATCTAAGGACCTGTCTCTGTAAAATCCACAGACCATGTGCGGTTTTGTGGTGGAATTTAATGTAGAGGGAAAACGATATGCCGACTACAACACAAATCATCGATTCACAAGTGCACTGCTACGGCAAAAACACTCCCGAGGACCCATGGATAGGTTTTCTACAGGGCCCAGAAGAAGTGAACGGAGATGACATGGTTAAAGCTATGGATGCAGTTGGAGTCGATGGCGCATTGTTAATCTCACCTTTCAATATATATGGCTACGATCCTTCATACATCCTTGATGTACACGAAAAACATCCTGGCAAATTCGGATTAATCCGCCCATTTGATCCAGAATCACCCTCTATAGCTGAAGAAATGTCCGAGTGGGCTAGCACTACTGGAGTAGTAGGAGCGCGAATAATGCTTAGAGATCCTTCATGGGGTCCTGATCACCCGGGACTTAACGAAATTATTTCTAGCAGTAGCCGGGCAGGATTACCAGTAAATATGATGTGCTCTTCCAATCTAGAATTGTTTAAAAGCCTCGCAATAAAGCATCCAGAAACTCAACTAGTTATAGACCATTTGGGTATAGTACAGCCATTTGAACCCCCTCCATCAAAAGAGCCCTTTGCCAATTTGGATCAAGTTCTGGATCTTGCCAAACTCGATAACGTCGCAATAAAAATTTCTGGTGCCGGCACCCTATCCCACAAACCCTTCCCATACGAAGACATATGGGACCCGCTTCAAAGAATATTCGATGCTTATGGTTTAGAGAGATGTCTGTGGGGAACAGATTGGACCAGAGCTGTATTGTTATTAGACTATCGACAAGGAGTAGATGCGTTTAGGCTTAACGACCAATTCTCAGAATCGGACCGTTCCACGCTGATGGGAGGTTCTCTGAAAAAAATTTATAAATGGTCTCCGCAGAATTAGATTCTTAGTTTTGGAAGCGCTCTGGGCGGTAATTATTCAATTGAGCAGCACGGACACCGGTATGTATCTCCATTGATACTAACTCACTAATCAGCGGAGCAAGAGTAACTCCACTGTGAGTAACGGTTGTATACAGATTTGACCACTTAGAGTCGAAGCCTATTATAGGGTGACGATCCTGCGGCATAGGCCTATATCCAGTTGGCTCGGGTATAACGGTTGCATTCTTCAACTGAGGGAAGTACTCAGTCAGTTGAGCCAAAACACTATGTGCCGCATCGAACGAGTCGTCTTCCTGGACATTCGCATGTTGACGAACTTCATTAACTATTTGAAATGTTCCATCCCTGAGCTGACGTATGTGGACCTCCCCATTGGGATTCTGAGACGATGGAGCCATAACTACCCCGTTTATGCTGTGCGGCTGGGAGTCAGTCCAAGCAACTACACCAGGACTTTCCTGCAAAGGTATATAAACGTCTAGAAGACCAGCTAGTCGCTCGGTATCAGTTCCAGCTGCTAACACTACGACATCACAATCTATATTTTCTTTCGGGGTCTGGATCGAAAGCACCCTTGAGGTTACAGCATCTTTAATGAACCCTGTAACCTCACATTCATTGAGAATTACACCGCCATTACTAATGATTCTTGCTTGGCAAGCATCTATTACTCGTTTAGGCTCGACATGCCCCTCGATAGAAGCATATTGCCCAAAGGTTACCGTACCGTGTACAACTGTCGGTTCTTTTTCTGTTATAAACTCAGACCCTACAATTTGAATAGGGTATCCCCAAGATTGTAATAATTCGACACGTTCACGTGCAGCTAACGCACCCTCTTCTGTGTTTTCCCAATGGATAACTCCATTGAGATTAAGCCCGACATCTGAACCCAAACCAGTAGCAAATCTAGGCCACATCTCTACAGACATTCTGTTTAAGTTGTGATAATCGACGGGAGGACCCTTGGATGAAGCGTTTATCCATGCGAAAGAGTGAGAAGAGCACGACTTTTGAAATGGACCCCTGTCAATAACAACTACTGTGTGCCCAAGTTCCGACAGCCGGTACCCTATTGAGCTACCGACGATACCACCACCAATTACTCCTACTTTTTTACTGTCCATAACCTAGCCCTTTTTCCCGTTAAGATAATGAACTCGTAGAAAGCAGCTTATTTGCAATGATAGGAGTTTCATAGCGGTAAAGTCATCCTATTACCAGTCTGGATACTCCGAGCTACTGCTTCGGTCCATTCAATATAATGAACCCCACTTTCAAATGGCACCATCGTTATTTCCTCGGTGCCTCTAATCGCATTGGAAAACTCTTCCTCAACCCTATAATAGGCCTGTAATTCTGTGGGATTATCAATAGCTGTCAATCCATTCTCATCATGCCTCCCACCGAACACATTCTGTTGCTGATCTATATATATGGTTCCTTCCGTTCCATAGAACCATATCTGATTTCCTGTTGAATGGCCTGTTGTAGCGCTCATGCGCATATGCACTTGGGCATTGTTAGCCAACTCATAGAGTATATCTATGTGGTCAGGGATACTAACCGACACTAGGTCGCCTCGGGTATTCTTTCTATACGGAACATGGACTTTACCCATGGCCATGACATTGTTTCCACGGCCAAACCACCTCATCATAGACTCATAAGCAGCTCCGATATTCAGCATGTTATATCCACTTAATTCCCTGTCATGCCTCCAGTGTAGGTCGCCACCGAAGTCTGCAAATCTATTTTGAAGCGCTTGTACTTCGACCGAAAGCAATTCCCCCAGAAAACCCTCACTAACCAGTCTTTTAATAATCTTATCTATCTTATAAGTTGTTGAAGTTGGTGTAAGTTGGCAAACTAAATCAGGATGTTTTCTTGAAGCTTCCAACATGGCTTTCGCTTCCTCAGCAGTGTTAGCCATTCGTGCCTCTGTCAAAACATGCTTACCACTCTCTAAGGCAGCTATTGTCATCGTCTTATGCATATAAGGCCATGTACCTATACATACGGCGTTGATATCGTCGTCTTCGAGTAGCTCTCGCCAACTGGAATAGACCCTAGGGATATCAAACTGATCAGCTACAGATCTGCCAGATTCCACAGTCCGGTTTGCGACTGCGACAATTTCCAGTCCATCCACCCTTTGGAAACCTGGGATGTGCCGGTTTCTTACATTACCCCCAGCGCCAATAAGCCCTACGCGAATCTCTAAATCGGACATAATCCTGCCCCTGTTTTTCCGCATTATACATCGACTAAATATACCTAACAAAGTCACATAAATGTTATTATCTAACGGTCACACTTCCTTAGTCCGTTTATATGACACTGCTAAAAAGCTTTTTAATAGCCTTACCAATATTTATAGTGATTGGCTGCGTCAATGCGGGCCAGAATAGCACCAGTCCGAATAATAATGCTTTCGACTTGAGTCCCATTCAAGCTCCAGTTTCGAAAGCTACTCCGGTTCTTCCGACAGCTACGCCAATTCCGACTCCGACTACCTTTACGACGCCACCTCCCATGCCTACGCCGACGCCCATGCCTACACCGACGCCCATGCCTACACCGACGCCTACGCCTACGCCGACGCCCATGCCTACGCCGACGCCCATGCCTACGCCTACGCCCATGCCTACACCGACGCTCATGCCTACACCGACGCCGACGCCTACGCCTGCTATACAATTAAGTCCGCTTGAGACAGCATACAGAGGCTTGTACCTAAACCAATATCAGGACGGAAACAGAAATACCTATTTCTCAGACACGATACCCCATCAAAGGGTTCTCGCGCTTCACAATCATATCGTAATAACCGCACAAGTGTTGAACGATGCTATAGGAACCGCTCTAGAGCACTATCCGGACCTATATCTTATTGAAAACGCGGAGAGTTTTACCAAGGTTAGAAATTTTTTAAATATTGCTAGTGGCGGTTTTGAACCAGCTGGATTCTATATTGCCGCTTGCAATCCAAATCCAATCGCAATAGACAAATGTTATGGAGGAATCTACGCTAATCTTGATACCGGAGATTACTCCTGGCAATTGAGAATGGTATCTCATGAGTACACTCATTCCTTCTTAAACGCATCACTTAATAACAGGTGGGAGATTCTCGCTATCTGGTTAAACGAAGGGTTAGCCCAATGGATAGAAAATGAACTAGTTCCTCATGACGGAGGATATTGGGCTAGATTGGCCGCTGCTGAAGGATCATTATTTCCCTTGTCGTCCCTAGAAAGAGTAGAGGATTGGAATAATCGATCAGGAGATGACGTTTCTATCCAATACTCTCAAGCTCAGATGGCAGTAACATATTTTATAGAGGAATTCGGTGGACAAAAATTGTTCGAATTAATAACCACTAGCACTCGAAGTGGTTCTGTTGATTTCACAATGAGGCAACTTATAGGGATTAGCTACGGGGAGTTCGAAAATAATTTTATTGAGTGGCTGAAGGATAATTAGGGGCAAATAGGCAGACCGACTCACACCAGTAATCTAATAAACACACCTGTCTATAAAAGCGCAGGCTACTATAACCCAGTATAATGACAGGCATGTTTATTATCACCTGGCATAAAAGTGCACTTTATTTCATACAGGGTAAACTTGGCATATCAACATATTGGTTAGCGTGGCTCGCTTTCACAAAAGGGGTAATAGTAGGAATCCTTATCTATCATTTTCTACTAAGCTAGTACAAACCTCAGGACCTTCGCTGGCAAGTTAGCAGATCACAGAGACTTATACCAATCGAATATTGCAGACCCAATATCGGCAGGGCAGTCTTCCTGTAAAAAGTGGATACCTGGGACAGTCACCTCATCCTGATTTTGCCATGTCCGGCAGAATTCACGTTGAGGACCGGTTAAAATGGCACCGGGATCCGCATTAATGAACAATTTCCTAACCGGACTAGATGATAACCAGCAAGCATATTCACCCACAATATTGTGTACATCTTCTGGCATACCATCTATCGGTATTTCTCTTGGCCAGACCAGGGTGGGCAAACGGTCCTCTCCAACATTTAAGTAAGGCTTCCTGTAAGTATCAAGTTCTATTTGCGTTAATTCCCTAATTATGCTTCCAGGTAAAATCCGTTCAACAAAAAGATTCCTTTCCAAGATCATCTTTTCTCCCGTTTTCCCTCTCATTCCCTGAAAGATGCTCCTAGAAGCTTCGGGCCACATGTCCCACGTTAACGGCTGGACAATTGCTTCCATGTACACTATTCCCTTAACCCGATCACGATTTCTGTTTGCCCAGTGAAATCCCGGAGCAGAACCCCAATCGTGTAGCACTAAAGTTACATTATTTCCAAGGTTAACCGCATCAAACCATGCATCAAGATATCTGCTATGGTCCACAAAACGGTAAACGCCGTGAGGAGATTTATCAGTATCTCCCATACCAAGCAAATCAGGAGCCAGACATCTTCCAGAGTGTTCCAAATGAGGTATGACGTTACGCCAAAGATAAGAGGATGTGGGATTGCCGTGCAGAAAAACTACAGGGTCCCCTAAACCAGTATCAATATAAGACATCTCTATATCTTGTATAGAAACTACGTGCCTGGGGTATTTATCCTCAGCGGGTATATCGCCACTCATATCTACTCCTAAAATGGGCAATGGCAGTGATACAGTTTAACAGTTCCTATGGATAGTAAACTAAGCATATTTTAAGTGATATCATATGGCTGTTATGTTTAGGGAAACCCGATAATGTCAGATCTAACAAACTCTCCTTGTTGCTCAGCCAGCAGGAATGAAAACCCGTACGCACATGTCACCAGCTCAATACCTGCAAGATCCACTCACAGGAGTTCAGATACACCTGAGGGGATGACTTATATTCCTGGCGGGAAATTTGACATGGGGACAGACGACACGACAGGGTACCCTTCTGATGGAGAAGGCCCCATTCGAAGGGTGATTGTTCAGCCCTACTATATGGATATCTGCACCGTCACCAACGACCAATTTGAAAAGTTTATTCGCGATACAAGTTATGTCACCGAGGCCGAACATTATGGATGGTCATTCGTATTTAACAGCTTAGTATCTTCTACAATCGCAGGGACGGTTAAAAGACGTCCGATGGAAACGCCATGGTGGTGGGTGGTCGACTCCGCAAACTGGAGAAATCCCGAAGGTCCCGGTTCCAGTATAAACAGAAGAAAAAACCATCCCGTTGTACACATATCTTGGAACGACGCAATTACATACTGCAATTGGGCTGGAAAAAGACTACCTACTGAGGCAGAATGGGAATTTGCTGCACGGGGCGGATTGCATCAAATGACCTATCCTTGGGGAAATGAACTCACCCATGCTGGAAAACATCTTTGTAACATCTGGCAAGGGGCCTTTCCAGAACACAACACTCAAGCGGACGGTTATTTGGGAACTGCACCAGTGAAATCGTTCAGAGCCAACGATTTCGGATTATATAACATGGTAGGCAATGTTTGGGAATGGTGTTCTGATTGGTTTAGCACCAGCCACACTAATGAAAGATTTGATCCTCAGGGACCTATTTCAGGAACCCATAAGAGTATGAGGGGTGG
>MDTE01053037.1_pt1 | contig 14238 bp, 9 predicted proteins | sample 811231 | NCBI WGS metagenome assembly MDTE01 (sample SAMN05326651, study PRJNA326480) | marine metagenome | isolation source: seawater | place: Indian Ocean: Red Sea | collected 2010 | reverse complement strand
GGCTCAAAGCCAGTTTGAAGAAGACCGATTGGCAAGTACCTGAGATCGGGTTTCCTCGAGCCTTTCCAAGGAATCCTCGGCTTTTTTGAGACGGCTTTGCAAATCGCGGTCATCAGGCGATTTCCCAAGGCCCTCTTTGCAATCTTCGGCTACCTTTTCGTTCTCGGAAATCCAACGATCCAATTCTTCCAAGCGGGTTTGGTAGACTTCCTCCATGGTCCATGCTCCAACCTTTTTCAGGTAGGCATCCAATTTGCGAACCATCGCCTTACGCTTCTCCGGCATACTTTCAGCCAAGTCCTTGGTTTCCCCCATATCCTTGGCCACGTTGAACAATTTGATTTCCCCGGAATTCAAATGACGCATCAGCTTGTAATCACCGGCGCGGTATGAAGTAATCGGAATGGTGTAGAAGGCGGGAAAATGAAAAACGAATCCGGTGTCACGCTTGGCGAGCTTTCCCTTATTACCTTTTTCCAAAACCGGACGCAGACTCACCCCGTCGAGGTTTTCCGGCAAAGGCGCCGAACTGCCGGACAGATCATGCATGGTGGACAGATAATCCCACTGAGCTACGGGTTTGTCGCATTGCGAATTTGAGGGGACGTTTGGACCGGCCACGATCATGGGAACCCGTATACCGCCCTCCCACATTCGGGCCTTTCCTCCCTTGAGTGGTTTATTGCTGGCTCCACCCCCATTGTCGGAAGAAAAAATAACAAAGGTATTTTTTTGCAGGCCCAGTTCCTCAAGACGGTCGAGCACCATCCCAATGGAGGTATCCATATTTTCCATCATTGCGGCATAGTTGGCTCGCTCCCAATGGTTTCTCAACTTTTCGGGCATTTCAGCGGCATTGTCATCAAACTTGGAAATGTCTGGAATCTTTTCCTCAATGCCCTCCCTTTCGGCAACAATATCCAGGTATTTTCGGCGGGTGCTCTTCAAGGACATATTTCGAACGTGCAAGGCATAGTGAGAAATCGTGAGAAAGAAAGGTTTCTTGTCCTTGGCTCGTTTTTCGAGAAATGCATTGGAGGACTTGGCCAGACTGAATACCCGCTTAGGGTCATCGAGTGGGATGGGGGTTTTCTCTGCTGGTTCCCACCAATCCCCATGTCCGTTGCCATTGGGGTGCTTGTGAATGAAATCAGTCACGTCATAACCGTGATCCTTGAACCATCCGAGTGGAGTGCAACCCTTCCCAAAAAAACCACTTACATACCCTTTCCCGGATTCCTTCAGCATTTCCGCCAAGGAAAGTTTCTTTTTAAAATCCACCTGTCTCTTATTCATCACGACGTCATGAATGGAGATGCATCCGACCCGTGCAGTAGTCATTCCGAACTGAATGCTTGCCCGAGAAGGCGTGCAGACCGGAGACGGACAGTATGCGTTGGAAAAACGCATCCCACGGGCGGCAAGCTTTTCCAAGTTTGGCGTTTGGTGCAGAGAGTGGCCAAGCTCGGGTCGGCCTTTCATCATCGGTACGCTGGTTTGAGTGTATCCGAGGTCATCCGCGTAGATGAGAAGAAAGCTGGGGGCATTTTCCCCAAAGGAGCAGAGGCTGGCTAGGGTTAGGGCTAAAGGAATGATCGGGTTGTTTCTCATCGGTGGGTTATTTTATGAAATCAAAATCTTCAGGGCTCGGTGGACGGCTTACTTTTTTTCAATTAGTTTCCCTCCCTTAGTCATACCAATTTCCGCTTCCACGGTCTTACGGGCCGTATCGTACCAACCAGGCCATGTTTCCTGTCTTTTGGTGATGGCGCGGTTCGCGTTAAAGCTACGTTTCTTAAGCTCGAGTTCTTGATCAATCATTGCCTTTTGATCTGCGTAGTCGGCAGGCCTGGTCTCATCGAGTTCTTTCATCTTGCGCTTATGAGCATCTTCGGCCCGGCCCTCGAAATCATCCATCGTTTCATAAAAGGCCCGATAGCTGTCTCTCACGTCTCCCCCATCCACTTCGGCTATGTAGTTTCGCAGGATCTTGTCCATCGAAGCCACTTTCTTAGGCATCTTTTGGGCAAGGTCATACTCTTCGCGGTAATCCTCCGCCACGTTGAAAAGTTTTTTTTCATCGGTGTTCATATTACGCATGAACTTATAATCGCCGATTCTGATGGCGCTCACCGGAACCTGGTAGTGACTGGGGAAGTGATGAATAATACCCGGAGCGCCCCTTCTCACTTTGCCTTTGTTTCCATTGAAGAGGACATCCCTTAAACTCCCTCCGTCGATATCTCCCGGCAAGGGTGTCCGATTGCCGCTCAGGTCATGCAAGGTGGCAAGCAGATCCCACTGCACGACCGGCACGTCACAATACGAACCTCCTCGGATCCCCGGACCGGAGACCACAAAGGGAACGCGAATGCCTCCCTCGAAACAGGAATACTTACCCTCCTGAAGAGGGCCGTTATAGCGACGATTTTCTCTGGTGATAGGAATGCACTCACTCCCATTGTCGGAAGTGAAAATGAAGTACGTGTCGTCCAGTTCATCGACTTGCTTGAGATAATCAAGAAGGATTCCCACATGCTGATCCGTCTCTTCAAGCATGGCTCCGTAAAGCGGTTTGCATTCCCTCTCGAAAAGCCTGAGCGCCTCCTTATCCTTTGGTTTTTCAAGCGCATCGTACTTGGCCTGCCACTTATCCACGTATTTTTGGGATGCGGCATGCGGCACGTGAACCGAATAATGGGAAACCATCATAAAAAAAGGTCGCTTACCGGCATTTTCCTTAAGAAATCTCATCGATTCGTCGATCAGCGAGTAAATCCGCTTAGGGTTGTTTGGCGGAAGATCCCTGCGGGAAGGAATGTCGATTTTTTCACCGTGTAAATTACCGTTTGGAGCATATTTTTCATATTCATCGGTAACGTCATAATTCACCAGCTTCAGCTTCTCCGTCATACCCTTGCCAAAGTGAGCGGCAACGTAGTTCTTGCCCGCTGTCTTAACCGCATCGGCCAGAGAGTATTGGCCCGCGTAGCCTTCGGGGCGTTGCTTTTCATGGTAAACGTCGAACACGTAGCGGTATTGCGTCCGGGCTGAGGTTTGCCCGAATTGGATGCTCACACGGGATCCGGTGCAGGTCGCAGTCGGCGCATACCCGTTGGAGAATCGCATCCCCATTTCAGCAAGACGCTCCACGTTCGGTGTTTCGTAGAAGGGATGCTTAGACATTGGTTCGGACTCCATCATCCGCACGGAAGTCTGATGCCACCCGAGGTCATCCATATAAATGATGATGAAGTTAGGGGCATCCTTGGCAAAGGATGCCGAAGGCAGCAAAAAGAGAGAGAGTAGGCTTTGTGTAATTTTTTGCATGGGCAAACGCTGGTCGCTTAAACTTGTAATTTACTCAATCAACGAATTCAACCCATTTGGCCCGGGCATTTTCTTCGGCTAGGTTCTTTTCCGAGCCCTCCCTCCATGCATGAAGTTCACGATGCAGATTGGTTTTTTCCTTATTGACCAAATTCTTGAAAAGATTGTCGTTCAACTGCTTGAGCATTTTTGCCTTCCGGTCTTCAAAATCAGGAAGATTCTGTTCCTTCAGGGCAGCTAGTCTTTTCCTGTAGTGAAACACCGATTGCTGACTGAAGTGATCCATCAATTTGTGATGCGCTTGCCTTACCTGCTCTGCGGTTCCACCGTTTACCTTCTTCACGTAATTACGGCAAATCTCGTCCAATTCCCTCACTTTTTCGGGCATTTCAGCCGCTAGGTTCATTTCCTCCCGATAGTCATTCTTCAAATTAAACAACTTGAATTCATTGGAGTTCAAATGACGCATCAACTTGTAATCACCCCTTATAATGGAACTGATCGGCGGATGGTAGTGACAGGTGTAGTGGTGAATGATTCCGGGGGCAACCCGCTTGACCTTTCCTTTGTTTCCTTTTTTGAAAACCTGACGGAGGCTTCCCCCGTCCACGTTCGGAGGCATCGGAGCATCGCTTCCGCTCAAGTCATGAAAGGTGGGCAGAAAATCCCACTGTACGATGGGCACGTCACATTGCGAACCGGCTTTGATGCCGGGACCGGAAATGACTGTCGGCACGCGGATCCCTCCCTCAAAAATCGAACGTTTCCCCTCTTGCAAAGGGCCATTGAACCTGCGGTTTTCACCATCCACTTGCCGCCTCTCGGCATGCCCGCCTCCATTGTCGGAGGTAAAGATAACGTAGGTGTTTTCCAATTCGCCCGATTGTTCGAGCGCATCGAGAACATCGACCAAAGTGAGGTCCATTTCCTCCACCATGGCTGCATAGGTAATCCTTTTATTCGCTTCCCCTTTGGGGTTTGAGATTGGGTCATCGGTCAGTTCGTCCATACCCTTGGTATCCAATCCCGCTTCTACCCAACGCTTTTTGGTACGCTCAAAGGCTTCGCGGGTGCACATGAAGGGAATATGGGGCGCATAGTGTGAAACCATCATAAAGAAGGGCTGTTTTCCGGCATTCTTTTTCAGAAAGTCCGCCGCATCCTTTCTCAACGAATGCATCCGTTTGGGATTGTCGGGCGGGAATGGAGTCTTCTCCTTGATCGGATCCCAATAGGAACCGTGCCCGTTGCCATTTCCACCGGGTTCTCCGGGATTTTCATCCGTAACGTCGTAACCCGCCTCGTCGAACCTGCCCATGGCGCTGCACCCCTTTCCGAAATGAGCTGTGACGTAATTCCTTCCCGAGGCCTTGAGCATTTCCGCCATGGTTATTTCCGAATCATAGCCCTCGGGGCGCTGAACCTGGGATAAGACGTCAAACACGTTACGATACTGAATTTTAGCAGAACTTTGACCGTGCTGTATACTGATTCGTGATCCCGTACAGGTTGGGGTCGGCGAGTAAGCCGCCGTAAAGCGGGCTCCAATCTCAGCGAGCCGTTCTATTCCCGGTGTCTTTATAAAAGCATGCTTTGTCGATGGATCAGAATCCATCATTTGCACCGACGTGTCGGCATACCCCAGGTCATCGGCGTAAATCAAGATGAAGTTGGGTGACTTGGCCGAAGCCGGGTGAATGAAAAGCGCTGTCGCAAAAGCGAGAATAAGGTTTTTGGTTCTAGGGTTCATTAGTTTTTATCCGCCGTTCCACGTTCCTCATGCATCCGGATAAGACGCTTGGAACGCTCAAGCTGTTGATCCTGAAAATTAACGTGGTTTTGCGAGACTCCAACCTGAAAGGCCTTCTGCCTGTTGGTCGGATCGGCCGCCAATTCGGACTTGAGCTTGGCAAGCCGGTTTCTTCCACTTTCAATCCATCCACCCTCGAGAAGCTCGACGTAATTGCGCCGAGTCAGGGTTACGGTCTCGGCATTGACTTGTTCAAGATAAGCGGAACGTCTGCGATCGAGCTTTTTGACGATCTTCGGCAATTTCTTCGCCAAATCATTGTTTTCCTCCAAATCTCTTTCGATATCGAATAGTTCGATTTTCAAAGAATCCAAGTCCTTGCGCAACTTGTAGTTTCCGGAACGAATCACGGATTCGGCCACTCCGGTGTGCCAGGGAAAATGAAAGATCAAATCCCTGACCCTGCGTTTCACCCTTCCCTCGTTTCCCTTTTCGAATACCGAGCGAATCGACCCACCATCCAATTCCTCGGGCAGGGGTTCGGTCCCACCGGCCAAATCATAAAAGGTCGGAAGAAAATCCCACTGCACCACCGGAACCTTTGAGTAGCTCCCCGCCTCGACCCCCGGTCCCCGAACAAACGAAGGCATTCGGATTCCTCCTTCGTAAAGACTGCCTTTGCCCGCCTTCAAGGGAGCGTTTCCCCGAAAACCGCCTCCATTGTCTGAGGTAAAGATCACATATGTTTCCTCCTTTATCCCAAGTTCATCAATCGCATCCAATAAGGTTCCAAATGCATGATCCACGTCATCCAGCATAGCAGCGTAATTAATGATCCAACCATGGTTATACATGGCAATGGGTATTTCTTCATCAGGCATTCCATCTTTTTTCTCATATTTCCTACCCTTGGGAAGTTTCTTGTATTTCTCACGCGTTTCCTTAAGCGAGTCATGCCAAATGTGGTTGGCATAATGAGAGAGCTGCAAATAAAAAGGCTTCTCGGCGGCAACCTGTTCCTTCATGAAGTCGATGCTTTTTTCCGTGAGAGAAAAGATTCGCTTGGGGTCGTCCTCGGGCAGATGGGTCTTACCGTCATCGTCAAAATCTCCGGGTCCGTTCCCGTTGGGCCCATCGGTTACGTCATAACCGGCCTCCGTCGGCTTGATGCTTTCGTTATGCCACTTGCCGAAATGAGCGCTCACGTACTTAGGGTTGGCTTTTTTCAGGGCTTGGGGAATGGTGATCTGACCGAGGTATTTCTTCTTCGCTTCCACGGAAGACAGAACGGTATATCGCAAGCGACTGGGCGTCATCCCATGGAGCAGGCTGTTCCGGGAGGGAGCGCACAGAGCGGAAGGCGAATAACAGGCCGACAAGACCATGCCTTCATGGGCCAACCTTTCGAGGTTCGGAGTCTGATTGAAATCACTTCGGGTATCGGCGCGACCCTTTATCATTTCAACCGAGGTTTCGGCCCAACCGAGATCATCCATGTACACCAAAACGAAATTGGGACTCTTACCGAAGGAGATCAGTGATGAAAGAACCGTCACCCCGATCGAAAACGAAAGGAATGTCTTTTGGCATAAACAAAAGGTGAGGATCGGTTTTTTCATGATCAATGAGCGGAGCATGACTGGGTTTGTCTTTGGTTTTTCGGGCAAATCGGCTCAGCGATCCGAGGTATCGTCCGCATCAAGATCCCCAAGCGCATATTGCAGTCCGCGCAGATAATGCTCAACGACCTTGGGGTTCCAATAGGCGGATTCGTTGTGGCCGAAGGTGGCGTAGAACACCCGGCCTTTTCCGGCCTTCTTACACCAGGAGGTGGGATATTCGCGCTCCAAATTGAGCGGGACGTTGGCGGGTTTGGGTTCGCCAGGCTTCCGTTCCGCTTCCGGAGGAACTGTTTTGATTTTACCGTTGTTGTTATGCGTATTCTGCTTAGCCGTCAGATCGATGCAGGTCAAAGTGCGGAAGCAACCTTTCCGATAAGGGTGGATCTGGCGATAGAGTTCATCGTTGATATCAAATCCCTCTCCGTGAAAACACTTGTTCAAGGCATGTCTCGGATCATAGTTTTGTATTCGCCAAGTGCCGGTTTTCCCCCAAGGGTGACCGCCAAAGGCGCCACCCCAGAGCTCAGAGTATTCCGGCCACCACCTTTTTCCTCCATCAGTGGCGGCATGGCATCCGAATAAGCCACCTCCATCATGCACGAAGTTAATGAATGCCTCTCGATTTTCCCCCTTGAAACCACCATGCAGACTGGTGGCGTTCAAAACCGCAATCGCGTCGAATTGGCCGAGATAATCAGAAGTCCAAACGGTGGAATCATTGTTGATGGTCAATGCAAAGGCACTGGTTTTCCGTTCGATCAGTTTGAGCATTTCTTCACCGATCAAGCGGGAGTTATGCTTAAAGCCGTGACTAAGGCTGTAAACGAGGAGTTTGCGAGCCCGCTTGGGCTTGGCCGGCAGTTCGGATGGAATCGCCTCCTCCACCTTTTTCAACTCTTCCGCGGTGGGAAATATCCAGCCTCCTTTGGGCGCGGATCGATCCCGCTCCACATCAACTCCTCCCGCCAAAAAAGCGACAAGGAAAAGCGAGGCAAAGCAGGGCAGGACGGCATTCATGAATTCTTATTTGGATTGGGGCATATTCAATTCGGCGACGGTAAAAGCGGTGGTTCGCCTCTTGTTCCATCCTCTTACCTTTTCGACGTCCTTGGGTTGAACCGGTGACGCCCCATTACCCCAAGACCTGCGGACGTAGGTCATAACCGAGGCGATCCATTCATCATCGTAAGTTTCCATCGGAGCCATGACTCCTGCATAAGTAACCCCATCGATCGGACCGGTCATTCCCTTCAAAATGATCTCAGCAAAATAACGATGGTTCCGGTCGTTCACTCGTGGAGATCCAGCCAACGAAGGAGCGAGCATCCTATGATTATCGGGTTCGGGCATTTTGACTCCCTGACCTTCCGGTCCGTGGCATGCCGCGCAAAGCCCCTGATAGATCTCACGGCCTTGATTGAAACGAGCCAACTCCGGTTTCGTGAGAGGTGGAAGGGCTTTCTGCAACTTGAACTTGGGATCACCGGGCCAAGTGAGCTGATCGTGTAGAATGGCCAGGGCATATTCCGATACACCGGACTTTTCCATCGCAGTCAAACCGGACGGTTTGCTCTTCAAACGGATCAAATCAACCGAAACGTATTTCCCCGCCTTACTGCCGAGCCGGAAGCCTTCGAGCACCGCATCCCGAAACGCCACGGGGGCTTCGGCGGTAAAGGAAAGCAGGGCGCTGAGAGTCTCCTCCTCAGCCTGAGCCAAACCTGCAAACCCAAGATGCTGGGGGAGAGGATGATCCTTACGATGAAAACGCGGATTTCCGCTTAAAGTCTGAAGCGCAGGCAGGTATTCGACCGGGTTCAGAGCCACCATAAAGGCCTTTGCCAGGACGGGTTTGTCAATGAACTCTCCCGCGGCTTTCATGACTCGTTCGGTGTGTCCCGGACGAACGGCGAATGCCTTCGTTTGCTTTTGGTGAAGGCTCAGGGAAAGCAGACGCTGAGTCGCGACCTCCAACGCGTCATCGGGCAAGGACTGCGATACGGCCTCAAGCAGGGCATCGGAAGCTTCGTGGTAGAGGATACGTTCCCCGGCAACCCGCAGGGCCGCTAAACGAACCTCGACGTTCTTGTCCGAGATCCCATGCAAGACCAGAGACTCATCCCAAACGCCCATTCCGTCCAAAGTCCAGAGAGCATGGGCCCGAGCGAAGCCACTCTTCGCATTGGTCACGGCATTCCTGAGAAGCGCAATCGATTTGGAGTCCTTGCGTAAAACCAGCAGCTTTTGCGCTTCATCCCGCCACCATCCGTTCGGATGTCCCAGCGCTTCAACCAATTCCCTTGCATCGGACTTACCGAAACGAGGGGAAGGACCGGGATCGATGCCTTCCCGGACAAGGCGATAAATGCGCCCTTTGCCAACGTTCTTCTCCAATCCCCGACGAAGAATTTCCGAACGAAGGTAACTGCCTTCCCGCGTCCAGTTACCATGCTGAACAACGCCTCGATACATGTCTATGAAGTGAAGGGTTCCGTCCGGAGCGGTGTAGGCGTTCACGGGCCGGAAATTCGCATCGGTGGAGGCGATGAATTCGAGCCTCTGCTTCTCCAAACGGTTGCGTAGAGTGATCATACCCTCATCATACTCGACGTCCGAGCACCGGATCATGCGTCCGACGGGCTCACAAACCCAATAGGTGCCCTTCATGTCATCTCCTAGGCGATCTCCCCGAAAAACGGTTTGGCCACAGGCACCGGTGAAACGTTGCAAAGACCCATCGTCCGATCTTGCCAACCCGCGCCCGCCCTGCAAATCGGGCGTCCCCTGAATCGGCCAGGTGGTCGCGTAACCCTCTCCCAGTCGGACCCGTTCGAAAAGAGCTCTGTATTTGTTCGCAAAGCTTAGGTCACCCAGGTATTTTCCCGGAAAAATCGTAGCCAAACCCGGTTCGCTGTTTTTGGTTGCGATGCTTTCACCCCGATCATTCACGGTTTGCCCCCACTGCCCCGCAAATACCGATCTTCTCTCTTCAATTGCTCCATCACGGTATCGAAAAAGCAATGAACTCTTGGTGTTGTAGATCCAATTGTCCATGGTCCACTGCAACCCGTTGATCTTGTGTTCCACGTTCCCCGAATCCCGTTTGCTGAAATTTTCGTAGATGCTGACCTTGGTGTCGGCCTTTCCATCGCCATCGAGGTCTTCACACAACCAAAGATGGGGTGGTTCTCCGATCAGCACCTTGTCGTCCAGAGTGAGAATCGCCCGGGGGAGAACCAAGTTATCCAAGAAAGTCGTGGCCTTATCCATTCGACCGTCTCCATCGAGATCGATCAACTTGACCACCCGACTGGTCGGTTCCAATTCGCCGCTCATGTCGAGATCCCGCATGTAACTGCGCATTTCCGCGACGTACAATTCGCCATTTGGTCCCCAAGCCATGCAAACCGGCTCCTCGATCATGGGTTCCGACGCAACCAGTTCCAATCTGAACCCATCCGGCACCCGAATCGTCGAAAGGGAATCTTCGGGAGAATAAGTGGATACGGGCGGGTCGGGATTTATTTTAATTTCCGAACGATCTTCGGCAAATCCCGGGAGGCAGAAAAGAACGGAACACAACCAAGCCCCAATGGGGGAGCTTCTATCGAAAAGACAACGTATCATGGTGAACTTGTAATAAAATTTAAATATCAAACGTATACTAAATATCAAACAATCATTTTTTTCAGACACCTAAATCGAGCTCCATGAGAACTTTGTGCGGCAGGCAAAGGGGTCCGAAGACTACGGCAAAGGCTACGGTCTCTCAACCACGCAATCGGGGTCATGCTCCACCGCCTTGCCCACATCATCAACCGGATGAGTGAACAGATACTTCCAAGCCTCCTTCCAACGATCTCCCCGTACCACAACGCCATGGGCTTTGTTTGCATTTCCATCGACCTCAAAGTCTGTGATAAGGCGTCTTGAATTTCCGTAGGGAGGGGAAGACTGTTCGACGTTCGCCAAAGCACCGAACTTGGCGAGCCCCAGCATTTCCCAGGAACGGCAGTAGTGCTTGGCAGTCCACCCTTTGTCAAGAACGTGGGTAAATCCAAAGTATCGGTTGGCGGGAGTGGCGGACGGCAAACTTTGCCAGGATTCCAACTGGTCGCGGGGTCCCGCAAACGCGACCACCCGGGCGACCTTTTGATGCTTGGCAAAACGGGCGGAGGTGGTCGATCCGTGAGAACTGCCCGCGAGTATTACTTTATACCAAAGCAGGTCCGTTTGCTTTGGATTGAGAAACCGTTCCCATTTTCCTTGAGGGTTTTCCTTGGCCATCCATTTGACGAAGGTCAGCGAACGGGCAACCAGACCGTCAGCCTTGGGAATGTCTACCAGTGCACTATGGTCCTGCCCGGTGGCGGCCTCCAAGCGGATGTTGCCCAGGCACTCTCCGGTATCGTGCGTTTCCTTGGGCACGGTGGAAAACCAACGGTTGGCATAGTGGGGTTGAATTAGATGCAGTCCCAAACCCGCCAAATATTCAGACAATTCGGCATTGTAACTCATCAACCAAATCACCAGTTGATCACGGGGCGGAACACGAGTGTCCACAATGGCATGCTGCATGTCCTGGAACTTACCCTTTGCCTTTGCAAAAGTATAATTGATCTCAGGATGCTCGCTTGCATCAGGATTGATTTCACTGGCGCGAACGGAAAGTTCGACCTTCCCTCCCCTCTCTTCGGTTCCCGTTGATGAGAGAATAATCCCGGGCAAAAAGAAAAGTTTCAGGGGGAATAACCTCATGGAAAATCCGAGCCCTACTTTCGTTTCATCGGAATCGGTTCGCGGTAAGGACGATGCCAAATATTTCGATAACGAACGGGGTTCCCATGATCCTGCAGCCTGAGATGTCCCGTCTTTCCCTCTCTTCCCCCAACTTCCATATTGTCTTGAATCAATACGCCGTTGTGCAAAACGGTGTAAGCGCTTCCACGAACCTGCTTTCCATTCTTATCCATGATGGGCGCGTGTACGATAACGTCATAGGTCTGCCAAATTCCGGGTGCGCGACATGCATTGACGAGAGGAGGGTAACGGTTATAGACGGCACCCGCCTGTCCATGGGAATAGGTCGAATTGTCGTACGAGTCCAATACCTGAACCTCGGGGCCGCCCAAGGGGAAGAAACCGGAATTCCCCCTACCCTGGCCCGAACCCTTGACTTCCTTGGGAGTCCGCCATTCAACGTGATACTGTCCGAAGCCCAGTTTTCTTTTGGTCTGTATGGTCCCCGTCCCCCGAACCACTTCCATGGCTCCATCAACCAATTTCCACTTCACTGCCGAACCGTCCTTGGCATTTTCCCACTCCTTGAAAGAGCTACCGTCAAAAAGAACAATCGCATCCGAGGGTGGCATTCCGCTTTTTTCAGGGGTACCGTAAAAGCCAGGCCGGACGATGGGAGGGACCGAGGGGTCAGGTTCCGGTTGTTCGCAGTAACCGAAATTGAGAAAGAGGGAGAAGAGCAATCCAAGAGAGAAGAAGATAGTTTTCATACCTCCATTCCTAGCCACCGAAATCCTTCGCGCCTACCCAAAAGCGACGGACTCAGGCAAATTTTCACCAGTTTTGAAACCAGTGTTCGCTTAGCCTAATATTTTCTCAGCCTTTGGTCGTTGGTCAAGAGATCGATGAAATCCTTAAGATCCATATCCTGTGTGGCCGGACGCTGTCTCTTCGGATCCAATTCATTATCTCCCAGGTCATGGGGGCTCAAGGCCTCCCCGGTGCGTCCCAGCGCATCCAAAACTTTTCGTGCCAGTTGCCGTCCTACGGGTTCTCCCAATAACCCCCCAATATGCAGATCTCCATAGGGGCTTCTTTCCCCTTTTTTATGAAATCCCGCTTTTTTCAGCCAGGTGGCGTAAAACTTTTCCTGAGAAATCAGGGTATGCTGATCGCAAATCTCAATTTCGGGATGCCTGCCCATCACCTCCAAGGCCCATGGGTTGATGAAACGCTCCATGGTTTTTTGAGTGCGACCGGGCGCCTTATCTTCAGGACCCGGTTCTCCCGGAGCCGGGTATCCTCCGGGAATCGGGGTGGTGGTCACAAAAATCAGCTTGGCTCCCGTCTTCTTCAGTTCGGAAATTACTTTCTCCATGTCACTTTGGTAACGCGACTTGGTGTTCGCCGAATCCCATTGTCCGAAATTGAAACTGATGACGTCCCAACCTAACCCGGGTTGATCGTACGCCCCTAACCATTGAACAATATTCTCCACTCCCTTGCGAACCGGGCCGCAATTGGTCGGGGGATGATAAACGTTTAATTTTCCCTTTAAAGCGGCGCGGAGCGCTCTGTCATAATTACCGGAGATCGAATCGCCGATAAAGAGATACCGACCTAGGTTTGGATCATCCTGGGCCTTTGAATCCTCGAGCATCCGCAGGCAAATCTCGCTGGCATGAAAGACGTCTCCCCTCATCTCACCATGAACAAAAGCCTGCTGCACGAAGGGTTTTATATCCTTCCGGCCGAGCAGTCCCATGATCCGGTGTTGTCCATCATGACCCTGCGTGCCGATCTGAAAGATTTCCTCCCCGATTTGCACATCCATAAAACGACCGTTTTCACCCATGAATTGCCCCGAAATCCATGGTTCCCCAGGACTAGGCAAATGGTCTGCGATGGGTTCCAGGTAAAGCTTTCCATCGAAGATTGGCCTTCTGCCCCGTTCCTCCCATTTCCTGACGGCTTCCGCATCCTTGAAAGTTCGTTTGACGTACAAATTCTTGGGCAAATCAAAGGAAAACCTCTTCCCTCCCATCGTAAATTCCACCTTTCTTTCTTCAAAGCCTCCCCGCTGGACACGGGATTGTAATCCGATTTGAACATCCTCCTTAAGCAGAACCTCGATCGCACCGTCCGCATTACGGACGTAAAAGTTTCGCATTTCCTGATCCAGCGGAGTAATGACTCCATTGGTAACCCAGTCTCCGGTTGGGGGGTCCGCATAGGAACGTTCTTCTTTAATCGTAAGATAATCTGCGGATAAAATAGAGGGTATTCCCAATAAAAGAACTAAAGGACCGCGAATAAAGCTCTTCATAAAACTCACCGTCTTCTCATTTCAACAACTGCAACCCATCGAGATGAAAACTATGATTTGCTCCAACGCCACCACCCCAGGCAATCTGAATAATCTTACCGAGATTACTCACATCCACTCCGGCTTTTTTAATTCCTTCGATTTCCAAAATTAGCCAATGAAATTTTCCGTCCGGCTTAAAGCCCAGATCGGCAAGTTTCGCGACCATGTAATTATCATCCCTGTCCTGAATGATGATTTTAAAATCATCCCATTTCGCAGCGCTTACTGAACTCACGGCGAATTTTATCTGTTTGTAGCCTGAAATATCGAAACTCTGATTGTTTTTCATCGTGAGTACCCATCGCGACCATCCTTTTTGAAGATAGAACTGGTAGGAACCGTTACCTTCGACCTTATGATTACCATCATAACGGATTCGAGCTGAATTGTCCCAACTGTATTCCTCCGTATCTCCACCTCCACCCAAT
>MDTE01024620.1_pt1 | contig 14238 bp, 12 predicted proteins | sample 811231 | NCBI WGS metagenome assembly MDTE01 (sample SAMN05326651, study PRJNA326480) | marine metagenome | isolation source: seawater | place: Indian Ocean: Red Sea | collected 2010 | reverse complement strand
TTATTGCCTAAAGAATTAATTTGAATTTGAGAATTAATTGAAGTAATTTTTTTTCTTATTCTGTACAAATGGGATTCTAAAGTTTTGCTGTCAACTGAAGGGTGTAAGTCTAAAGCGCTGTCATTAATTGTTTCTTTTGAAAGTTCTGTTTTTAAAAAAAGCATTTTTATTATTCTAGATTCAATTTCTGTTAAAAATACACTTTGATTATTTTTATTATTAAGCAATGTATTATCATTTATTAATTCAAGATCTTTGAAAACAATTTTATTATTTTTATAAATAGAAAGTATTTTTTGTTCAAGTTCGCTTATGTTTATTGGGTATTCTAAAATATTTATTTTAAAAGATTCAAATTTCTTCTTTTGGTTTTTTGGAATTAGAAAAATTGAGCGTGAATTTTCAGATGATTTTAAAATATCAACATTGTTTTTAATTACTTCAGTGTCAAAATGATCGTTAAATATAAAAATATTTTGTTCATTTATTTTTTTTATATAATTTTGTTTTTTATCAAAAATAAAATTAAATTTTTTTAAAGACATAAAAAATTTAATTATATGACTGTTGGGATTGTCCAAATTATTATATAAATTAATTTTCATGTTAATTGGTTTCTCTCTCCAAAAATTAATGAACCAATTCTTAAGTGAGTAGCGCCACATAACAAGGCGCTTTTGTAATCTGCACTCATGCCCATGCTTAATAAACTAAGTTTGTTTCTTTCAGACATTTCTTTAAGGGCAACAAAATATTTTTCTGAATCTTGGTTTATAGGTGGTATGCACATTAGTCCTTTAACGTTTAGTTTTAAGTCATTTATACAATACTTAATAAAATCATCAGCATCTTTTGGTGCAATACCAGACTTTTGTTTTTCTAACCCAATGTTAACTTGCACAAAAAAAGTTTTATAAATATTATTTTCTTCAATATTTTTTGATATTTCAACTGCAAGATTTTCCCTGTCTATAGTGTGAATGTAGTCAAATAAGGATAATGCTTTTTTTACCTTGTTGGTCTGTAGCGGACCCACCAAATGAAGTTCAATGTTTGGGTGAGATTTTTTTATAATTTCAAATTTATTAGAAGCTTCTTGAACTCTATTTTCTCCAAATATCCGGATTCCCGCTGTTTTTATTGCATTGTTAATGATTTCAACAGAATGGGTTTTAGAAACAGCTATAATTGAGGTTGTTTTTTTTCTATTTTTGGTAATAAAAGCACTGATTTCTTTGTATTTATTGAGATTAAAAGCCATAAAATATTATATATGTTGTAAAAATACAACAATTTTGAAAAAAAAACCATAGATAATTAAAAAAAATAGCAAAAAATAGCATTTATTTATATTCAGTACGTGTTGTAAAAATTATTTTTACAACAATTAATGAATATTCATTAACTCAAAAGGAGTAATTATGAAAAAAGAACTTTTAATTGCATCTGCTCTTGCAACAACTCTAGGAGTTGCTAGTGTTGCTGAAGCAGCTACTGCAAGTTTTTCTGGAAACGTTAGAAATGGTGTTTCTGGATCTGACTCTGATGGAACAGCTGATGGAACATTTGGGTCTGATCAAAAAGCTTCTCTAAGTTTTAGTGTTTCTGAAACAACTGATGGTGGAATCAAAATTTCTACTGGTTTTAACGTTCAGGACGAAGGAACAAACGACTTAGGTGATGCAAATGGTTTGACTCTTACTTTCACTGATGGAAGTAAACTTGATGTTATCGAAGCTGGTAACGCATTTGCTACTCATTTAGCAAGTGTTCCAGGAGCATCTGGTGAGCAAGGTCTTACTGGTCTAACTACTAACTCAGCACCAACTGCTTTAACTTTTGGTGATACTTCTGATAAAGTTGGATTTGAGTGGCACTCTGCTGCTGACGCTTTCGGTGTTGAAGGAATGAAAGTTGGTTTCTCTTTAGCTAATGGCGATGACGGAGATACTTCTAATACTTCAACTGCTGAGACTTCTTATTCAGTAGGTATTTCTTACACAACAACTGCTGGTGATACATCAGTAACTGTTGGTGGTGGATTTATCAATGCTGATGACTCTAACACAACTACTTCAAACGATAGAGCTGACGCAACAGCTATAGCGGGTACTGCAACAACTGGTAACTTAACTGTTGGTGTAGGTTTTGCTAGTGGATCATATATCGCTGCAAGATCAGGTACTTCTGAAGAGGTTGACAGTGCTGAAGTTGTTACTGCTGGTGTAAAATATGTATCTGGCGATATAACTTTTGCTGTTGGCATGGTTGATGGTGAAGGTTCTGACGGATCTATTGGATCTAACGGAAGCAACACTGATACTTATGAGTCTCTAAGCGGTAGCGTAGATTACGTTGTTGCTTCAGGAGTTACAGCTACAATTGGTTATTCTGATGAAAGTGCTCAAGACGAGAACGCTTCATTATCAGCTAATAGTGGTAATTCTTGGTATATTGGAGCAAACGTAAGCTTCTAATTACCTTTTTTATACTTTTAAAAGCGGCTTTTTTAAAGGCCGCTTTTTTTTTGTTTATTTTAGCTTATGTTTGGCTTAGGAAAGTAAAATGAAAAAAATTTCTTTGTCTCTGTATCTAATTTTGTCTGTTGCTCTTTTAAGTGGTTGTAATAGAGGCATGGAAGACACAAGTGAATTATATGAAAAAAGCACAACTAGGGGCGATATAGTTTCAAGATCTGGTACTACTTTTCAGTCGGGCTCTGGCAAGGACGCTAAAGAAAGACAGCTTAATGATGCTCAAAACAGATTAAGAACTGGTGGAGGGCTGTTAGGAAAAAAACCAACTAACTTAGCCGACATGTTTAATAACAACAATCAGACAACAGGCGTTGGTATTGGAATGCCAATAAACCCGTATCTATGGAAGGGTAGTTTAGAAACTGTTAGTTTTATGCCTCTTCAGTCAGCCGATCCGTTTGGAGGTATTATAATTACTGATTGGTACACCACTCCTCAAAACCCAAATGAAAGATGTAAACTAAATATCTTTATAAAGGGAGTTGAATTGAAAACAACAAATCTAAAAGTTAATTCTTTTTGTCAAAAAATAAAAGAAGATGGCAATTGGATTGATCAAAAAGTTAACACTGAAAATAACATTAAATTAGAAAATGCTATTTTAAATAAGGCAAAAAAATTAAGGCTATCCCAAAGTTAAAAATTGTCCACGCGATATAATCATAAAAAAGTTGAGGCCTTCTGGCAAAAAAAATGGTCAGATAACAAGGTTTTCGAAACAACAACAAACAAAAAAAAGGATAAATTTTATATAATGGAAATGTTTCCGTATCCATCCGGAAAAATACATATGGGACATGTTCGAAATTATACTTTGGGGGACGTTGTTGCTAGATATAAAAAAATGTGTGGTTTTAATGTTATGCATCCAATGGGGTGGGATGCGTTTGGTCTGCCAGCAGAAAATGCAGCATTAATTGAAAAAAAGCCACCCTCTGATTGGACATATCAAAATATAAAAGTAATGAGAAGACAGTTAAAATCAATGGGACTGTCAATAGACTGGAAAAGGGAAATTGCTACATGTCACCCAGAATATTACAAACATGAACAGTCTTTTTTTATAGATTTATTAAATAATGGATTGGCTTATAAAAAAGAATCATTGGTTAATTGGGATCCAGTTGATAAAACTGTCTTAGCAAACGAACAGGTTATAGATGGAAAAGGCTGGAGATCTGGAGCAGAAATAGAACAAAAATATTTATCACAATGGTTTTTAAAAACTAGTCATTACTCAGAAGAACTTCTTAATGATTTAGAAAAATTAGAAGATTGGCCAAATAAAGTAAAAATAATGCAATCTAATTGGATTGGAAAATCAAAGGGAGCAGAAATATATTTTAAAATTTTTAATCCTGGAAACCTATCTAAAGATTTTATTAATATTTTTACCACAAGGCAGGACACGATTTTTGGTGCAACATTTTGTGCAATTTCTAGTAAACACCCGATCGCAATAGAACTTAGCAAAAAAGACCCCAAAATAAAAAAGTTTCTTAATGACAATTTAAAAACCAACCCAGATAAAGAAAAAAATGGAATAAAAACATCCTTGGAAGTTGAACACCCGTTTATAAAAAACAAAAATCTTCCAGTTTTTGTTGCTAACTTTATTTTGATGGATTACGGTTCTGGAGCTATCTTTGGTTGCCCAGCACATGATCAAAGAGACTTAGATTTTGCAAATAAATATGGCATCGAGGTTATTCCGGTAATTCTTCCTAAAAAACAAAATATCAAAGAATTTAATATATCTGATCAAGCTTTTACTGAAGCAGGCACTTTAATAAACTCTTCCTTCCTAGACGGAAAAACCGTTGAAGAAGCAAAAATACTAGTTTTGAAAAAAATAATAGAAGAAGGTATAGGAAAAGAAAAAGTTAATTATCGTTTAAGAGATTGGGGATTGTCAAGACAGAGGTTTTGGGGCTGCCCGATCCCAGTTTTATACAGAGAAGATGGTAAAATAGTTCCTGTTTCAAAAAAAGATTTGCCTGTTGAGCTTCCAAAAATTAAAGAATTTTCAAAGGCTGGTAACCTTCTAGAAACATCATCAAATTGGAAAAATGCTATTTGCCCTGAAACTGGAATGAAAGCAACCAGAGAAACAGACACATTTGATACATTTTTTGAATCTTCTTGGTATTTTTTAAGATATTGTAATCCTAGAAGTAACGAGGCTTTTTTAAAAGAAGATGTTGATTATTGGTTGCCGGTTGATCAGTATATAGGCGGAATAGAACATGCGATTTTGCATCTTTTGTACTCAAGGTTTTTTGTTAAAGCATTAAGAGATATCAATATTATAAATCTTGATGAGCCTTTTAAGGGTTTGTTTACTCAAGGAATGGTAACACACCGAACATACAAAAATAAAAAAAATGAATGGATGGATCCAGGCGATGTTTATTTTGATGAAAATAAAAAAGTTTATTTTGATAATAATAAAGACGAAGTAAGTGTTGGAAAAATTGAAAAAATGAGCAAATCAAAAAAAAACGTAATTGATCCTGAGTTAATAATTGAAAATTATGGGGCGGATACAGCTAGATGGTTCATGCTTTCAGATAGTCCGCCGGAGAGGGATCTGGAATGGACAACATCAGGAATTGCCGGATCATATAAATTCATAAATAAAATTTGGAATTTATTAAGTGAGGTTTTGTCTAACAAGTCCTCGTCTTACAGCAATGTTGGTAACAAAAAAATTGAAGCAAAACTAGACCAAACCATATCTTTGATTACTCGCAACATCGATAATTTTCACTACAACAAATCAATTGCAAATCTTTATGAATTGGCAAATTTGCTTCAAAGCAACATTCAAAACAAAACCGCTTCTCACAATTGTTTGCTGACATCTTTCAGAAAATTATCATTATTGTTACAGCCATTTGTTCCGCATTTGAGCGAAGAAATGTGGAAGGAATTGGGGTGTGAGGGATTGGCAATTGATCAAAAATGGCCAGAATCAAAGGGAATAAATAAAAAAACCAGTTCGAATATTGCAATACAAGTAAATGGAAAAACTAAGGCAATAATTGAATTTTCATCTAACTCTCAAGAAAAAACTGTCAAAGACTCAGCGCTTACCCACCCAAAAATATCTAAAATTACTAACAACAAAAAAATTAAAAAAATTATTTTTGTTCCAGAAAAGATTTTAAATATAGTAATAGATTAATTTTATGAAAATTTTTTATAGTTTTTTTGTATTGTTGTTTGTTTCTGGTTGTGGCAACTTTGAATTTGTGTATGCTCCTCAGAACGATAATTCAAAGTTAAAAAAAGATATTCATCTTTCTGTTGTTGGCGATGATTCGTCCGAAGTATTTGACGCTCTAAATTCTTATTTAGGAAACAAACCAAAAGAAGTGGCTGATTATGAGTTATATGCAAACTCTATAAGAACTGATACGGCACAAGTGATTGAAAAAGATGCAACGGCCTCAAAGTTCAAGATTGATTACAAGATAGAGTATAACTTATATAGTTTACAAAAAAATTGTAGTGTTTACAAGAAAACTCTTTACACTGAAAATTCATATGAGTCTAAGTCAGAAGGATATAGTTTTGGTACTGACTTTTCTAAAAAAGAAACAGCGAAACTTACAATAAACGAGAGTGTTCGTTCTTTTGTTTCTTCATTGGCAGCTATAAGTGAATTAAGTGACTGTAATGACTAAAACAAATTTTGTTTTATTTATAGAAAGAATAGAAAATAAAAAAGATCCAAACACAAATATTTTTTTTGTATTTGGCAACAATGATGATGCAATATCAGCAACGACAAAATCGGTGTTTGATTTTTATAAAAAAAAATTAAAAATTAATGAAAAAATAATAGTAAATGACAAAGAAAAGGAGAGAAGGCCATTAAATAGCTATCTTGGCAGCCAATCTCTTTTTTCTGAAAATGCTTTTGTGGTAGTAGAAAACCCAACAGAAAAATTAATTGAAGAAATTAAAGAAATAAAAGTTGATAATTCTATACTTTTAATAAACGGAAAGGGCCTAAAAGCCAGTTCAAAAATAAAAAATTTTTTTGATCTTCACAAAAATTATCTAAGTATTTCCTGTTATGAAATAAGTTTGGAAAATAAAAAAAAAATAATAGATGGTTTTTTTTTAAAAAAACAAATTAAGTTAGAAACAGATGCCCGATTTTATCTTTTGGAAAATATAAGTAAAGAATATATGATTTTGTATAATGAGCTTGAGAAAATTTCTCTTTTAGAAAAAAATATGTTAACTATTGATGATATTAAGTCTGTCTTAATAAGCTCAGGAAACCATAGTTTAGAGGAATTGTTTTTTATTTGTGCTGAAAAAAGCTCTGCATCTCTTTTAAATAATTTAAAATTATTAATTAAATCGCAAAATGATTCTTATGAAGCCTTGCGGTATATTAAAAGATTCGTTGGCATACTATCAGAGGCGACTATATCCAAAAAAGATTCTTCCGCTGAAGAAGCAACTAATGCTTTTTTACCAAAATACCTTTTTTTAAAAAAAAATACTTTTAAGAAAATTGTTGAAAGAAATAATCCAGATAAAATAAACAAAATTTATAGCCTGATTCAAAAAACTGAAATAATTTTAAGAAAAAATCCTTCAAATTTTTTTGAAGTTACTGAAAGGTTTTTGTTAAATTTTGGAAAGCTGATTAACTAAATAACTATTTTTTTAAGCGCCTCATTATATCATCTAGTTGTTCTAAATCTGAATAATATACTGTGATTGAACCTGATGATCCTTGCTCGTTGAAGTGTATTGATGTTTTTAGGCCAATTTTTTCAGACAGTTCATTTTCTAGGTCAGTAATATTGGGATCAGGAGAGGCAGATGGTTTAACTCTCTTTTTTTTGTATTTTGATGTGTTTTTTTCTACATCTCTAACGCTTAATTTTTTAGAAATTATCTCATTGGCAATTTCAATAGCCTTATCAGCAGGAACCCCGATCAATGTTCTTGCATGACCCATTGACAACTTTCCCTCATTAATAAAGTCAATTATTTTTTGATCGAGCTCTAGAAGTCTAATTATATTAGAAATGTGACTTCTGCTTTTGCCTATAATTTTTGCAAGCTCATCATAGTTATTGTTATGGTTTTTTAAAATCGTTTTATAGGTTTTTGCTTCTTCTATTGGGTTTAGGTCTTCTCTTTGTATATTTTCAATTAAAGCTGCTTCAACAACTTCTTCATCGGTCATTTTTTTTATTAGGGCGGGCACTTCATGAAGTCCTGCTATTTGTGCAGCCCTCCACCTTCTTTCTCCAGCAATAATCTCGTAATTGTTTTCTGACAAATTTCTAACTATAATTGGTTGTAATATTCCCTGGGCTTTTATTGAAGCTGCAAGCTCTTCAAGGTCGTCTTTATCAAAATTTTTTCGTGGTTGTTTTGTGTTTGCAGATAAAAAAGAAATTTTTAAATTTTTTAAATTTTCTTCTTCGTCTCCCTCCTCATTCTTAGAAAACAGTGAGGATAGGCCTCTTCCAAGTTTTTTTCTTTCTTCACTCATTGTTTCAAAATAACTTCCTTAGCAAGTTGTATATATGCTTTTGATCCAACGCAAGAAGTGTCGTAGATTAGCACTGGCTTTCCATGGCTTGGCGCCTCAGAAACTCTAACATTTCTGGGAATAAGTGTTTTATAAACCATATCTCCAAAATAATCCCTTACATCTTTTTCCACTAATTGACTAAGGGAGTTTCTTTTGTCATACATTGTTAAAACCACACCTTCTATTTCCAATTTGTTATTAAAGCTTTTTTTTATAGATTTTATCGTTCTTGTTAAGGCGCTTAAACCCTCCAAAGCAAAAAACTCACATTGTAGTGGAACAATTACAGAGTTTGCAGCAACTAGGCCATTTATCGTTAAAAGACCTAGTGCTGGCGGACAATCAATAAACAAATAGTCATAACCATTAATGTTGCTGAGAATCTGTTTAAGTTGGTTTTCTCTGTTTTTTAAGTCTGCTAATTCTATTTCAGAGGCCGCCAAATCATTAGTTGAAGTAATTATATCTAGGTTTGGAACTAACGTTTTTTTAATGGACTCTTTATTAAAGGCGCCTGTAGACAACATTGAATATAGGCAGTTGTTTCTCTCATCTTCTGCGATTCCCAATCCTGTGCTAGCGTTTCCTTGGGGGTCAGCATCAACAACCAAAACCTTTTTATCAATAGCGACCATTGCAGTAGCAAGATTAATTGTTGTTGTTGTCTTGCCAACCCCTCCCTTTTGGTTTGCTAAAGCTATTATTTTAGTCATTTCTTTTTTAAATTCTCAATCATTAAAATTTTTCCATATTTGTCAGAAAGGCTATCGTAAGCTTTATAGTTAAATGCCCATTTCAGCTTGGCTTCATTAATTTCTTCATTAACTGTTCTGCCCTTCAAAAAAATAAGGACAGCATCTTTTTTCATAAGGTTTTGTGAGTAAAAAAAAAGCTTATTTAAATTAGCAAGCGCCCTTGAAATTAAATATTTAAATTTTAAATTTTTTATTTTTTCTATTCTGTTGTGATATATTTTAACATTTAAATTAAGAACATTTGCAGCGTTTCGCATAAACTTAATTTTTTTTAAACTTGCATCAACAAGGCTTATGTTGTTTTGGTTGGCTATGGCCAAAAAAATACCTGGTATCCCAGCTCCCGCCCCTAAGTCCAATATGCTGGTGTTTTTTTTCTTTATAAATTTTAATAATTGTAAGCTATCTAAAACATGCCTGTTCCAAGGATTTTGAAGAGTGGATTTTCCAACTATGTTAGTGTGTGAATTGTATGCTTTTATTTCATTAATAAACAAATCAATTTTTTTAACTTGCTCATAAGACAGGTCAAATTTTTTAATTATTTTATCCTTAGAGTTCACTTTTAAACCGACTTTGTATTCTTTTCCCTTTTTACATATCTTAAAAGAGAAATTATGGCTGCGGGTGTAACACCGGAGATTCTTGAGGCTGCGCCTAGTGTTGGGGGCCTAATTGAAGAAAGTTTTTCAACAATTTCGTTTGAAAGACTTCCTACTGTTTTATAGTTAATGTTTTTTGGAAGTGCTAAATTTTCGTCCTTTTTAAAATCCTGAATGTCGTTTTTTTGCCTATCAAGATAGGTTTTGTATTTTGATTCAATTTCTATTTGTTCTTGAACTTCGTTTTCAATCTTTGATAATTCAGGCCAAATATCAATTAAATTATTAAAGGATATGTTTTTAAATGAGAGCAAATCAAAGGCTGTTCGCACTTTGCCATCTTTGTTAATTTCTATGTTGTGCTTATTTAATTGGTTGGGGGTGGCCTTCTTGTTATTTACCATATTAAAACCATCTCCAAGGCTTAAGCTTTTTTTATTAAAAATGTCCCTTCTGGTTTTAGAAACGCAGCCCATGTCAATTCCCTTTGGGGTTAATCTTTGGTCGGCGTTGTCACATCTCAAATGCAGTCTGTATTCAGCACGAGAAGTAAACATTCTATAGGGCTCTTTTGTGCCTTTTGTAACCAAATCATCAATAAGCACACCGATATATCCATCAGCCCTACTCAAAACAAAGCTTTTGTTGTTTTCACAAACTAATGCGGCATTTAACCCAGCAATCAGCCCTTGGGCTGCCGCCTCCTCATATCCTGTGGTTCCATTTATTTGGCCAGCAAAAAAAAGGTTTTTAATTTTTTTTGTTTCAAGGGTGTGAAAAAGCTCTTGTGGATTTATGTAGTCATATTCTATTGCATAACCAGGTCTGATAATTTGGGCAGATTCTAATCCTGTTATTGTTTTAATAAAATCTTCTTGAATATTATCTGGTAAAGATGTGGAAATGCCATTTGGATATATAACGTCAGAATTTAATCCTTCAGGCTCAAGAAATATCTGGTGGCTTTTCTTTGAACTAAATTTACTAACTTTATCCTCAATGGATGGACAATACCTTGCGCCCATAGATGTAATTTTACCTGAATACATAGGTGAAAACATTATGTTGTTTTTAATAATTTCATGTGTCTTTAAGTTAGTGTGCGTTATAAAACACGATGTTTGTGGGGTGTTGATAATCTTGTTGATAAATGAGAAAGGCTTGGGGTTGGTGTCAGGCAGTTGTTCCTCTAATTTATTGAAATATATAGATTTTTTATTAATTCTTGGTGGGGTTCCTGTCTTGAGCCTACCTATTGAAAACTTTAATTTCTCAATTTTTTTTGCAAGATTGATCGATGGACCATCTCCAATTCTGCCGGCTGGAACTGATTGATTTCCTTTTCTAATCATGCCTCTTAAAAAAGTTCCTGTTGTTAAGACTATACATTTCGAAAAAATTTTCTCTGAATTAGCCAAAACAACCCCTTGGACCTGTCTTTTTTCAATTATTATATCTTCTGCTGAGCCCTCAATTATAGAAAGGTTTTTTTGACCAAAAACATTTTTTTGTATTGATTTCTTGTATAAATCTCTATCGGCTTGTGCTCTTGGACCCCTAACTGCGGGCCCTCTACTGCTATTTAACATACGAAACTGTATACAGGCCTCATCTGTAGCTAGTCCAATAATACCATCCAAAGCATCTATTTCTCTAACTAGATGGCCCTTTCCGAGCCCGCCTATTGCTGGATTACATGACATTTCGCCAATAGTGCCTATTTTGTGAGTTATTAAGGCTGTCTTAGCCCCCATTCTTGATGAGGCGCAGGCCGCCTCTGTGCCAGCATGACCGCCACCAATTACAATAACATCAAATGAGCTTTCTTTTTTTTTCACGTGAAACTACTTTCCTATACAAAAATCATTAAATATTATCTCTAATATATCTTCAACATCGTTTTTTCCAGATATTTTTGAAATTTCAACAAGCGCCCTTCTTATATCTTCAGCAAAAAGGTCGTAATTTTTAAATTCGTTTGATTTTTCTAAGTTTTCGAGGGTTTTTTCAATTGCTATTATGTGTCTTTCACGTGAAACGTTAATTTCTTCACCTAAACTTTTATTATTTAGTTTTTTAGTTATCTTGTTAAATATTTTTTCACACCCCTTTCCTGTTTTTCCAGATATGTTGATGATATTTTTATGAATAATTGGGTTCTGTTTATCTGTCTTGGATTTAATAAAAATGGCGTTTTTAACATTATTATATTTTTTCATCTCATTTGCCGAACTAATGAAAACCAAGTTAATATCGGCATTTTCTATAATTTTATATGTTTTGGAAATGCCCATTTTTTCAACTTTATTGGATGGTTTTCTTATTCCAGCAGTATCATAAAATTTGATGGGAGTTCCATTAAAATCAGCAAAAACCTCAATTGCATCTCTTGTTGTTCCTGGAATATCGGTGACTATTGCTATTTCTCTTTGGGCAATGTGGTTTATAAATGTTGATTTTCCTGTATTTGGTTTTCCAACAACAGAAACAACAAATCCGTTTCTTATTTTTGTTCCTATGTTAGATGATTTAAGCAAATCATGAAGTTTTAAAATTATGTTCTTAATTTGTTCTTTTATTTTTTTAATCATGTTTTTTGGAAGTTCTTCATCTGAAAAATCTATAGTTGCCTCTATATTTGCCAAAACACCTTTAATTAAATTAGATATTTTTTTTATTTCTAACGAAAGCTTTCCTTGAATCTGCATAAACGCCTGTTTCCTTTGAGCTTCTGTTTCTGAATTAATTATATCTGCTATTCCTTCAACTTGATTTAAATCAAGCTTGTTGTTTAGAAGAGATCTTTTGGTAAACTCGCCTCTTTCGGCAAGGCGTGAATCTTTTTGTTTTTTTAATATTTCCAGCATTTTTTTTATAACTGCGCTACCACCATGTAAAGACAGCTCAACCATATCTTCTCCCGTGTAACTGTTCGGGGCTTTGTAAATAACGCATACTGCGTTATCAATTTTGTTTTTGCCATCTGTAATTGTTGATAGGGTTGTTGTTCTTGTTTTTTTGGGTGGCGCTAAACTTATTTTTTTTAAAATATTAATGCTCTCTCCTCCAGAAATTCTTATAACTGCAATAGCAGACTTGCCAGGAGGGGTAGATAGGGCATAAATTGTGTCACTAAAATTGCTCATTTAAATTACGGAAATAAACTTATACTTGATACAAGTCCACACCTTACGTAAAATATTTTTTTAATATGATTGTCTTTTGTTAGTAAAAAAATGAGCAAGAACAGTGTCTTTTCAAAAAATGTTGGGTGGCGCTTCGACAACACCTATGTGGGCCTGCCTGAGATGCTTATGTCTAAAACAAGGCCTATCCCAGTATCAAAACCTGAGTTGGTTGTTTTAAACAGGTCCTTGGCTTTTGATCTTGGTTTGAATTTTAACAAAATAAGCGATGAAGATTTGGCTCTTTTGTTTTCTGGTAACAGGCTTCCTGAGGGGTCTAATACAATTTCACAAGCATATGCTGGTCATCAGTTTGGTTATTTTACGAACTTGGGAGATGGTCGTGCAGTACTAATAGGCGAACAAATATCTAAAAACGGAAAAAGGTTTGATGTTCAGCTGAAAGGCAGTGGTCATACACCCTATTCACGTGGAGGAGATGGAAGGGCGGCGCTCGGGCCTGCTATAAGAGAATATGTTGTAAGTGAAGCAATGCACCACTTAGGAATACCCACAACCAGAAGCTTGGCTGTTATAAAAACCGGCGAAAATGTTCTAAGGGACACCCCCCTGCCCGGAGGTATTATTACTCGTGTAGCCTCTAGTCATTTAAGGGTTGGAACATTTCAGTATGTTGCGTCCTCGGGCAATATACCCAACCTCAAAAGTCTGGCCGACTACACAATCAAAAGACATTTTAAAAATTTAGAACGATCAGAAAATAAGTATTTGGAGCTTATAAAAGAGGTTATTAAAAGACAGGTTTTGTTAGTTGCTGATTGGATGAGGGTTGGTTTTATTCATGGTGTTATGAATACTGACAACACATCTATATCAGGAGAAACAATTGATTATGGTCCGTGCGCCTTTATGGATGATTATAACCCCAGAACAGTGTTTAGTTCAATTGATGCCCAAGGAAGATATGCGTATTGTAACCAGCCTCTTATAGTTAATTGGAACACCCTAAGATTTGCAGAAACCCTTATCCCCCTTGTCAACAAATCCAAAGACAGGGCAATTTCTTTGATCAATGAAGAGTTTGTAAATTTTGAAAACAAATATAAGGAGGTTTGGGAAAGTGTGTTGTTAAAAAAAGTTGGTATAAAAACAAGGCAGGCTGGTGATATGGGGTTGGTAAACAGCCTCTTAAATATTCTTGAAAAAAATAACCTAGACTACACCAACACCTTTTTTGATCTTATGTTGGTTCAAAAAAACAAAGATGAAGACTTGGTAAAAAATAATGAGCTGTTAGCATGGAAAAAATTATGGAAAGAAAGGGTCTGCTCAAACAACAGGCCTTTCACAGATTCTGTAAACATCATGAAAAAACACAACCCCGCAGTTATTCCTAGAAACCATATAATGGAAAAGGTTTTAAAAGACTCATATTCTGGAAATTATTCATCGTTGCTGAATTTCGTTGAGGTGTTAAAAAAACCATATACAGAGCCCAAAGACAAAAAATATAGGGTGCCACCAAGTGAAAATGAGCGTGTTTTAGAAACTTTTTGTGGAACTTAGTTTTTAGCCTTTGGTTCCCATGCTTTGAAAAAATTCATTATTTGTTTTTGTGCCTTTCAT
>MDTE01176715.1_pt1 | contig 14239 bp, 10 predicted proteins | sample 811231 | NCBI WGS metagenome assembly MDTE01 (sample SAMN05326651, study PRJNA326480) | marine metagenome | isolation source: seawater | place: Indian Ocean: Red Sea | collected 2010 | reverse complement strand
GAAACGGTCGTCTTTGAGCAAGTTCAGCAAAAGTTTGAAAGCTGGCTGATTTAATCCGCCCAAAGGACTGCACCTAGCCATATGGTCTATTACAGTAGGAATGGGTATCTTTCGAATAAAATCCTCGTTGGCAACGAAGTGTTCCGGTTCAACATGGAGTACTAAAGACCAGCCAAGTTTTTCAAGACGTGGTATGGCATGTTTGATCATCTCTAAATTTCCAGGACGGTCTGACATTAAAGAAAATCTTGCCCCACACGCTCCGGCATCTCCTAAAGCTTCTAGTTCTTTATCAGAGGTTTCAAAATCAAATCTTACTATAGCTCGCATATCACCCCCCGACCTTGCTACAGCATCAAGTATCGCAGAGTTATCTAGACCGTGTGCAGTGGGTTGCACTGCAATACCGCGTGTGAGACCTGTCATGCGTTGCACATTCTGGTAGTGTTCTAACGGTGCTCCCGGTGGGGTGTAGCGTCGTGAGGGAGAAAAGGGAAACTTATCGGGTGGCCCGAATATATGAAAATGTGTGTCGCAGGCATTAACAGGTAATACGAAAGAGGGGTTCTTTGTGTTGGGATCTGGTGGTAATGCGTATAAAGGAGTTTCTAGCATGGGTTACAAGAATCTTTCTAAAAATTGTTTAACAAAGGGTCCCCAGATTTGTTGACCGGCCGCACAAAATCTATGGGCTTCAGGTCCGTCCACGCCCCAGGGAGAAAAAATCCGTGACTCGTGAGGGTGTCTACGATCGCGGAGAATTGCACTGATTTCTTTTGTGGGAGCGATGTTAAAGTCGTTTTCCGGTTGGATGAGGCATAAGGGCGTATGGATTTTTTGTGCGGCATCAAGCAACATTTGTTTTATTTTGGGGTGTTTAGCCCATTGGCTAGCTCCGCCCGAAAAGTCTATTCCACATCTCCACCTCTGGTCCGCTGCAAGAGCCAAGAGTGTGTGAATGCCACCCAATGAACTGCCCATTGCGGCGATACGACTGTTGTCAATTAGTTTTGATTTACAGACAAATTCGAGTGCGGCAATAACATCCAGATTTTCTTTTTCTAGACGTTTGGACATTTGTTCATCATGCGCTTTTGTACCCCGCTCGCTGATAACCTCCTCACTGAGGGGTACACCAGGGGAGTTCCCATACCCAGCACGATGAGGAAACATGTACGCAATGCCCCAACTCAAGAATAAAGCAGCTGTCTGAGGGTGGGATAAATCAGTTGTTCCCGGTGGTGTTGCACTTCCGTGATTGTCTATTACGCAAGGGAAGGGGCCCTTGCCGGGTGGCATAAAAAGGTACCCAGTCAACTTTCCATCATTTGCTGTAAATTTCACTTCCTTAGGTACAATTGACCAATTATCGAGGTTTATTTTTTTCATTTTGAGGGTCTTATCTCCTCCAAAAAAGTTCGATGTGAATATGCGGATCAGGGTTAATTGTGCTATGTTAATTTCACGATAGTATAAAATAAATTATAAGGCGAACATTAGCTATGCGTCATCGCGATACAGGAATTTTGCTCTACGATGAAAAAAAGGCGACAGATGGCTACACTTTGATTGCTCCATTAGTCAGCAAGGAGGCATACATAATTGGCATGCGAGGAGAGGTTCTGCATAAATGGGAGTTTCCCTTAACGCCAGGTAATTATGCCTATTTACTACCCACCGGTAACCTCCTTTGGTCAGGTCGCACCACAGAGGGCCCTCCACTAAGACGGGGTAAGGGAGGGTTAATGCGCGAATATGACTGGGAAGGAAATGTCCTTTGGGAGTATAAAGATCATGGACAGCATCACGACTTTCGTAGGTGTCCAAATGGAAATACAATTTATTTAGGATGGGAACCTTTGCCGGATGAATATGCTAAACGAGTAGTTGGCGGAATTCCGGGTACCGAACATGACGGCGTTATATACGGTGATTATATACGTGAAGTGAATTCGGAAGGTGATACGGTCTGGGAATGGCATTTTCATCTTGATGAAAATATAGAAGAACATCCGCTCATAGAAGTCTGTGATAGACAGGAGTTTGCCCACGCCAATGCTTGTTTTCCCCTAGAAAATGGGGATGTGCTAGTAAGTTTCAGGAGAACTCATACTTTGGCAATCATCGATCGAAATACTAAAAGGTTTCGTTGGATGAAAAAAGATATTATGTGGGGAACGACACATGACGTTCAAATGTTGGACAACGGTAATCTACTATTTTTTGCAAATGGCATTTATACACCTTTAAACCCATTCTCCCGTGTGATCGAATTAAATCCTGAAACCGGTGAAGAGGTTTGGGATTATCGTGGTCAGCCCACCTGGACATTTTTTAGTCCTAATATATCCGGAGCACAAAGGCTGTGGTCTGGCAATACATTGATTTGTGAGGGCCAGATGGGTCGAGTTTTTGAGGTAACCCCGGAACAGGAAATTGTATGGGAGTATGTTTCACCATTTTTTGGTGGTTACAATTGGTTCGGACTTGAACGGGGAGGTTCCGGTAATTCACTATTCCGTGCTTATCGGTATAGTCCAATTTCTGAAGAGATAAACGGAAGAGTTAAGTCACCTTACATGAGCTAAGAAAAAATATCTTATAGCAAATTCGTTATTTCCCTTTTATTCAGGAAAATTGTTATAAAGCCTATAAATCAATGGGGCTCAGCGGTTTTTTTCCTCGAATTAGATCTGAAGCCTTCTCCGCCATCATGATTATAGGAGCATTGATATTACCCCCGGGCATGTCCGGGAAAACGGAAGCGTCTATTACCCGCAAGGCATCAATGCCCCTAAGTCGAAATTCGTTGTCGACGACTGCCATTTCGTCTTTATCAGTGCCCATTTTACAGGTTCCGGCAGGGTGGTGTACAGTCCACGCAGTTTGCCGAATATATTCGTCAATATCTGCTTTAGCGGTGACGCCGGAACCCGGTTGTAATTCTTTGCCGCGGAATGGATCTAATGGTTTCTGGCTGGCTATGTGGCGAACCATATCGAACCCAGTTCTAAGCGTTTCCCAATCTTTTTCCTCAGAGAGAAAGTTTTGGTGTATGGCTGGTTTTGTCAGAGGGTTGTCTGATTTTAACCTTATTTCACCGCGGCTTTCGGGATGGAGAACTGCAGGCCGACACATAAAGGCATCCTTGGGTTTTTTACGAATTCCCGGAAACCAGGGTTGTGACTCTGGCGGGATAAACCTTGTTAATAGCTGAATATCTGGTTGGTCAAGAGCTTCATCGCTTTTCAAAAAAGCCATTATGGGTCCCGGCATTTCGGTTCCAAAACCTTTGCCAAAGAAATAAGCTCTAAGCATTGCGAGTGCAATTCGATCGTAACGCAATCGCCCAACAAATGGACCATCGTGAGTTCTTTCGAATTCAATTCCAACGCCGATATGATCTTGCAAGTTTTGGCCTACACCAGGTAATGAATTTACACATTCGATATTGTGTTCATTCAGGTGTTCAGGGCTCCCAATTCCTGACAGCATTAGTAATTGTGGCGAGTTTATTACCCCACCTGATAAAATTATTTCCTTGTTTGCGAGTGCAGTTCCAACTTGTCCTTTATTTAAATAAGTAATCCCCGTGGCTCGCTTCTTCTCTATCAAAATTTTGGTAACAGTCGATTTTTGAAGAATCGTAATATTTGGTCTTTTTGCTGCCGGGTGAAGGTAGGCTGCCGCTGCACTGCACCTTCGTCCCCTGCGAATAGTCGACTGCATTACGCAAAAACCCTCGTTCTTTGTGTTGTAGTCCTCGGTAACGGGGTAGCCGGCAGATAATCCCGCTTCAAGCCATGCTTCTTTTAACGGGTCAGGGTAAATATTCTTTATCGTGGTTAATGGTCCTCCGCTTCCACGAATTTCTGTTTCGCCATATTGCCAATCTTCTGATTTCTTAAAATATGGCAAGGCATGAGCGTAAGACCAGCCCTTTAAGCCTAAATTCTCCCAACGGTCAAAGTCCTTAGGATGACATCGAACGTAAGCCATGGCGTTAATGGATGAGGAACCTCCTATCACTCTCCCTCGAGCGCATTCAATTTCTCTGTTGTTTAACGCAGGTTCTGGCTCTGTAAAATAACCCCAGTCGTGTAACCGGTTAAATAGTATTTTCCCCCAGCCCAGTGGAACTTGAATAAGAGGGTCGCGGTCTGAGCCGCCGGCTTCGACTAGTAATATAGTTGCATCTTCATCTTCAGAAAGCCTGTTAGCTAGAGTACAGCCCGCGGACCCGGCGCCAATAATTATATAATCAAATATTCTATCCACACTCATTAGAGCCTACTTTCGATAAATAAACGCAGAAGGGCCAGGCTAATAAGCCTGGCCCGCCAGTACTTTTAACATATTAGTAAAATTATTAAGGTGCCTTTGTTGAAGCGGTCTTTAGCACTCCTTGTAAAATATTATACATTTTTTGAGTTTTTGGATTGCCTCCAAGAAACTCATCACCAAGTGGTGCTAGACGTTTAATGACCGTCGCTTGATCAGTTGATGACAAACGGATTACCTCAGCTCCATTTTTCTTCCAAAGGGCTTCTGCTTTTTTATTTGCATCGTAAGCATACTTGCCGGCAAAAGCCTCTGCATCGCGACCGGTTTTTATAACCAGTTTTTGCAGGTCACTGGACAGCTTTTTCATCCACCTTTTGGAAATGAAAAGGGCGCTCGGGATCATCCCGGACTCTATTAAGGTGATTGATTTAGTAGTTGTATAAAATTTTGATGCACCCATTACCACAATGGAGCTCCGACAGGCATCAATCGTTTTTCTTTGCAGGGCCGGCAGTACTTCCAAGTATGGCATTGGCACGCCTGTCATACCCAAAACCTTTGCAAGTTTACTTTCCATCTTTGTTGCAAGAACTCGGACTTTCAAACCTTTAAGGTCTGCCAGAGTTCGGATGGGCTTACGAGATGCGATTGATGACGGTCCGTAGTTATAGATTGACACCCCAATGATTCCGTGTTTGTCGGCAAGTTTAAGAAACTTGTCTCGAAATTTTGGGGTAGTAAAGGCATTGTGAGCATGCCAAAAATTTTTATATTTTCCTGGTGCATCGGGCGCCTGAAATGCAAGGTTCATACCTGCTAAAAACCCCGGTGGGGAGGCAAAAGCAGCCTGCGCACCGATTTTAAGGTTTTCCAACTGGCGCGGAATTTTTCCCAGCTGGCCAGCTGGAAATACTTTCGCATTAATTTTACCACCACTACGTTTGTTAATTAATTTGGCGTAGTGCTTTGCGAAAGCATGTTGAGGGTCATTGATGGTAACCATACCAACATTCATCTTATGTTGTGCGTAAGCCATCCCCGATGAAAGCATAGTGGCTGCGGCAGTGCAGACTAGGATAGTTTTAATTTTCATTATAATTTTTCCTCTTTTGTTTTAGCCGTTTCTTAACGACTTATAGTTTTCTCAGTTAGTATTTCAGCCTAAAAGCCGGACAAGAACAAGTGAAAGGTCTGGCCAATAAGAAATTACGCCTAACGCGATTATATTGATAATGATAAAGGGAACGAGCCCCGGGTAAAGACTAGAAAGCGGAACTCGGAAGAGTGCCTGGGTAACAAATATATTAAGACCAAAGGGTGGAGTGAACATTCCAATACTGACGTTCACTGTCATGATGATACCAAAGTGAATAGGATCAATGCCCGCCGCAATGATTACAGGTTTCAGTATGGGTGCTAAAACCAAAATTGCTGAAGCCGGATCTAGAACACAACCGACCGCTAATAAAAAAATGTTGATAATCAGAAGAACCATCCAAGGTTGCAAGCCGAGGTTATGAATCCAGCTAACCATTTCCTGGGGAACTCCGGCGATAGTCAGTAGGCGCGAAAACAAGGTCGCAGCACCGACAATAATTAACACCTGTGCGGTTAGGTATACCGACTCTATTGTAACTTTCCACAGGCCGGTGAGGTTCATATCACGATATACCCACATTGCTACAATAACGGCATATAGGCATGAAACGCCGGCCGCCTCTGTGGGAGAAAATATTCCAGCATAAATACCGCCAAGGATGATCAGTGGTGTGCCTAGGGCCCATGCCCCCGCTTTAGTACTGCGCGCTACGCGCTTAACTTCAAACCTAGTACCTTCGCGAATGTCGCGTTTTCGGGCATAAAAATATATATAAACACCCATACAGAAAGCGATAAATAGACCAGGGAGGACTCCGGCTATAAACAAGTGCCTAACGGATTCTTCCGCTGCTGCACCATATAAAATCATGGCAATTGATGGCGGTATAATACCGGCAATCGCGCCTGATGATGCTAAAAGACCACTAGCAAACTTTTCAGGATAACCTTTTTCTCGAAGTGATGGAAACAACATGCCTCCAATAGCCGCAACCGTAGCAGGGCTGGACCCCGATATTGCTCCAAAGATGGTGCAAGCGCCTACAGTAGTCAGGGCAATGCTGCCGCGGATTGCGCCCATCAGGGAAACAACCCATTCAACAAGTCGTTGAGAAATTCCTCCTTGCGCCATGATGGCCCCTGCAAAAATAAAAAACGGGACCGCTATGAGTTTATAATTGTCTACACTGCCAAAAAGTTCGATTTGAACCATGGTTATCGGCAAGTCCATTATAAAGAGGATGGTGATAACAGATGAGACCATAAGGATTACAAAAATAGGAAAACCTAGGACAAGAAGGATGATTGGCAAAACGCCCATGACAAGAAACATTTCCATAAATTTATTCCTTCGAAACCGTTTTACCTGCACGTTCTGCAGCAGCTGCCGCTTCACGAAGTGCTTCTACTTGTTCTGCCTCGCTTTCAAGTGTTCCCGTTAAATTTTTACGAAGGCGCAACAGGATGCAGAAAATAATAAATACAAAGGAAGTAGGAATTATTGAATGCATAAGGTTCATGGGCACTTCAGCAACAAGACTGACATGTGTTAGCTCAGCGATTGCAAACCAAGACTGGTAAACAATTAATCCCCCTATAAAAATGAAAACGAAAACCGAAATACCATTTACTATAGTTTTGGGAATAAACGGCAACGTGCGTGACAGGAGATCCATTTTGAGGTGACCGCCATCCCATGTGACAAGGACGCCACCCAAATAAACGGCCCAAACGAGAACATACCCAAGTATTTCCTCAGCCCAAATAATGGGGGCGAGAAATAAATACCTTCCAATGGCATTCGCGACAATTAAGAATACACTCGCGATAAGTAGTGATCCTAAAAAGGCTCGGATGACCGGGAGGATATAACTCCGTACTATTTCCACTTAGGATAGTTTCCTGAATTAATTATTATAATTATTTTTAGGCTAATCGCATGCTACAAAGCATCTGTTTATTTTACAAGCGATGCCTGTAGGAACTTGCACATACTGTCTGTCCCCTCTAGCCTGCGCGAATGTTAAGCGAAGAACAAAATATTAGAGTGACAATTACAGAACCTGGGACCCCGGCAGGAGAGCTTCTGCGCAGATACTGGCAGCCCGCGGCGCTGGTTGAGGAGTTATCTGGAGAAAGACCAGCAGTTGCTGTTGAATTATTAGGTGAACATCTCGTTCTATTTCGGGATGAAAATAATGGTTACGCATTAATTGGTAGAAATTGTCCACATCGTGGCGCAGATCTAAAATTCGGACGCTTGGAAGATGGCGGTATCCGGTGTCCATTTCATGGCTGGTTGTTTGATTCAAAGGGACATTGTCTGGAACAGCCTGCGGAACCGCCGGGAAGTAAATTTCATGAAAAAATCCAGCACAAGGCGTATCCATGTATAGAGCGTGGAGGGATTATTTTTGCCTACCTTGGAGCATCTGAACCTCCGCCATTGCCTTCCTTCGATTGTTTTATTGCGCCGGAGGAATATACCTTCGCTTTTAAAGGTCACATTGATGCGAATTGGCTTCAGGCTCTGGAGGTTGGCATTGACCCCGCACATGCCTCTTTTTTACACCGATTTTTTGAGGATGAAAAACCAGATGAGGGTTATGGACTTCAGTTCAGAGATGCTACCGCGGAGGTCCCTGTAACTAAACTGTTGCGCGAGGCGGTAAGCCCAGAGATTAAAATCGAAAACACCAACTCTGGTTTTCGGATAAAAACGTTACGAGATCTTGGTAATTTTGGTGTGCACGTCAGGGTTACTAATCTTGCCTTTCCTAATGCTATAGTAATACCGATGAGTAATGATATGACTATTAGCCAGTGGCATGTCCCAATAAATGATCGAGAATGTTACTGGTATGCAATCTTTACTGCATTTGAAAATAAAGTTGATAAAATTGCTATGCGAAACCAGAGACGAGAACTTTATAGTTTGCCCGATTATCGACCAATACGAAATAGATCAAATGACTGGGGTTACAATCCTAAGGAACAGGAAACCCTTACATATACTGGAATGGGCCTTGACATTAATGTCCATGATAATTGGGCTGTTGAATCCCCAGGCAGTATCTTCAATCGGAGCCAAGAGCATCTTGGGTCAACAGATAAAGCAATTATTGCCTATCGAAAGCTGCTAATCGAAAAGATAAATGTTTTAGAAAGAGGTGAGGTGACGTCAACTACGTCATTGGAACAGGATATGACTGGTCCCATAGCCGTAGATACTATTGGCACAAGGAATAATTTGGATAAATGCTGGTATGACTATGATTGTGCAAGACGAGATCGTTCTCCGTGGGCGAGTATTGATTAATGGCTAATGATGTATCTCATGGGAGGGTCAGATTTGCAGAAAAGTTTGATTTACTGACAGATTTGCAAAAAGAAAAAATCGCGGAAGTTGTTGGGATTGTAGAGGAAGAAAAACTAGAGGTTATTCGTTTATCATTCTCTGATCAACACGGCATCCTTCGGGGAAAAAGTATTGTAGCCAGTGACCTTTTATCCGTGATGACAAGCGGAATTACAATGACAACTACCCTTTTAGCCAAGGACACCTCACATAAGACAGTTTATCCCATATGGACAGATGGAGGAGGTTTCGGGTTAGAGGCTATGACTGGAGCCGGCGATTTTGTGATGGTACCCGATCCTGAAACTTTCAAGGTATTGCCCTGGGCCGAGAAGACAGGTTGGCTCCTTTGTGATATATATTTTCCCAATGGCGAACCAGTTCCGTTTTCTACTAGGGCGCTGTTGCAGCAAGCGGTGAAAAGTATGTCGGGACTGGGCTATAAACTTAAGTTGGGACTGGAGCTCGAATTTCATTTGTTTCAACTAAGACCTGAGCCAATTCGTCCGGAAGATGCCGGACAGCCGGGTCTTCCGCCATCCGTTGATCTTGTATCTCATGGTTTCCAGTATCTTACAGAAATCCGTGGGGATCAGCATGAAACAATAATGTCTTTGATCCGGAAAATGATTTTAGAAATGGGGTTACCGTTGCGTTCAACTGAAGTAGAATTTGGTCCTAGCCAGGTTGAGGTCACATTTCATCCTATGGAACCCGTGGAAGCGGCAGATGCCGTGGTTCAATTTAAAAATGCTGTGAAGCAAATATGCCGCCGTCAGGGTTATCACGCGACCTTTATGTGCCGTCCCAACTTGCCCAATCTCTTCTCTAGCGGTTGGCATCTGCATCAGTCTTTATGGGATATAAAAACAGGTAAAAACTTATTTGTACCTGAAAATGATACCGAGTTATCCCCACTTGGTTTAAATTACGTAGGCGGATTACTCGAGAATGCAAAAGCGGCTTCAGTATTCACAACGCCGACAATCAACGGGTATAAGCGCTACAAGCCTTTTACTCTTGCTCCGGATCGGACTGTTTGGTCACGAGACAATCGTGGAGCAATGATTAGGTCTATTGGTGGATTTGATGACCCGGGGACACGAATTGAGAATAGGGTTGGTGATCCGGCAGCTAATCCATATCTGTATTTTGTATCACAGATTATTTCTGGTCTGGATGGCATTGAAAATGCAATAGATCCAGGCCTGCCTTCGTCTACCCCCTATCAAGAGGAAGGCAAGCCCACATTGCCTGCGAGCCTTGTTGATGCGTTAGCCGCTCTTCGAAAAAGCACGACATTTCGGGAGGCACTCGGCAATGATTTTATAAACTACATCGTTGCTATCAAGGAAGCGGAAATTGCCCGTTTCTTGTCAGAGCCAAACGACTGGGAACATAAGGAATATTTCGATTTATTTTAAAAATCTTTACTAAATAAAATTATCGAACGAATTCCAGTGCAAAACCATCCAAAGGTATATTATCGCGTTGCTTCATTGCCTTAGATTTTTCCCAGGCCTCAGCGGGAGTGGTAGAGGCCTCTAACTCTTTCAGTCGTGGAAATACTTCTTCAGCATAAAGCCTCATCGATGTTTCAGTTTCCTCATGAGTTAGAAATCCTGCCTGGCCCATCATCAGCATGTTGCCAAAACCACCCGAATATTCCCAGAAATTTTTAGCTTGTTCGTAGACTTGATCCGGGGTTCCAGCAAAAACATTTCCTCTCGCCATTTGGTCATCAAGTGTTGCCGTTAGCGGTATTCCCGCACCCCCTCTAGCGCCTTTCATAATTTGCGCCGCTACCTGAGGTGGATGGTAGCCTGGAGGATTTGACCAGTATCCCGGAACCTTGTTGGCGCTCATATACCACAAGAGTTTTTCAGCACCTTCCCGTGCCTTTTTTTCATTTTCACCAACATAAATCAGGGCCAAATAACCTAAACGATCGAAAGGAGCATGTTCTCCATGCATTTGCAAATAATCTTCTCGATATCCGTCGAAAATTTCACGAATTCGTGGATAGCCTGCAAGAAAAACGGCACCGACATGCTTATGCTTTGCAACGGGTGTAGTGCTGTTCCGCCCGCCCATGGTCACCCAGACAGGTGGTGCTGGTTGTTGGTATGGTCTTGGCCAAATATTGATTTGTCTTCCTTGAAACCAACGACCCTCATAATTGAAAGGGCCATCGTGAGTGGTCCAAGCCTTCATGATCATATCATGGGCTTCCCAAAGCCTTTGGCTCCCGCGGAGGGGGGTCCGGTTTGCCGGTGCTGCTTCATAAGGCACGCCCCGCACAAAACCGCATTCCAACCTTCCTTTTGAAATTACATCAATCAAAGCCATTTCCTCAGCGACCCGAATAGGGTTGCGACGATTTGCAATCGGGTTACCTAAAATCAATAATCGTGCTGATTTTGTCTCGCGAGCCAGAATGGCCAGCATCAAGGGAGCGGCAGGAACCATGCAAGTTGCTGTCTGATGGTGTTCATTATTCATTATATCGAGGCCGTAACTTTCGGCCATACACCATAAATCAAGATACCAGTTATAGAGCTCATGACCTCTTTGCGGGTCAAAGTTGGAATTTGGTAAATTAACGCGTATAGATTCATAGTCGTCTTGAGGGGGAAGGTCAGGGTATGCGTCCTCTGTAAACCAATAAGTTCTCATTTTTTTATCCGTTAATTTGTAAAAGCTAAAACTTCGCGGACAAACCGTTCGGTTTGTTCAGCATAAGGTGAGTGTCCCGCCTCCGGGATTAGAACAAACCTGGCCCCAGGGATTAAATCAGCATAAGATTTTCCATAAGCAGGAGTAACGAGGCCGTCACTTTCTCCCCACAGAAAAAGAGTTGGCAATTTGATGCGGTGTAAACGTTGGGGTAATTTCGGGTTATGCATATAGGGTTCCCAAGTGTAAAGACCGAGTGCTATTCGATTGGCCGCCACATCCTGTACCTCTTTGTCTGAAAGGTTACTCATATCCCGAGCGTTTTTCGGGTCATGATACATTAACTTTGTTGCTTGATCTGGCGGGATGCCAAACACATCAACAATATCGCGATCCGTTGGTCCTCCAATTTTTACACCGACCGCATCGACCATAATTAATTTTGAAAATGGTTTGCTATTTATTGATGCGAGTTCTGCTGCTAGCCAGCCCCCCATTGAAATACCCATCAATACGGCATTTTCGATTTTCAATTCATCCAGCACATCAAGGTAAAAATGTGTCAATTCGGGCATACCATCAAAATGTTCTGGGACTTTAGTCCCATTAAAACCTGGGTGAGTAGGCGCTATTACGTCAAATGTTTCAGCTAACTGATCAACGACTGGGTGGTCGGCGATCGAACCCCCGCCGCCATGAAGAAGCAACAGTTGTTGGCCAGCGCCTTTGCGCGTCACAGTACATTCTCCGACCGGAAGTTTTAATAATTGTGAATTTGCGCCCATATCCTCGTGCGACCTCTCTTTTCGATTAATTGTTTATACCTCTAACATAAAGATGAGTTTTAATCTAATGCTGTGAGATTATTTTAATTTCCTGTTTGATGTTTATTTATTTTATAATGGCTATGAATTGCTTTCCAAATGTTGTGTGGTGATGCTGGCATCTCGATATCCTTTATACCATAAGATTTTAGAGCATCTACGATACCATTGAGTATGGTGCCCAGGGCCGGTGTTGTTCCAGCTTCACCCGCAGAACGAATGCCAAGGGGGTTCTTAAGTGTCAAAACTTCATGACATTCGGTTTTGAAGAAGGGCATATCAGATGCTAGCGGTATAGCGTAATCCATTAGTGTTGCTGCAAGTGGCTGTCCATTTTCTGGATCAAAAATGAAGTCCTCGAAAAGCGCTTCACTGGCCCCTTGTACGACACCACCCTGAATTTGACCCGCGACAATGGTCGGGTTTATAACGCGCCCGACATCGTCAACTGCAGTATACCGATCCAAGGAAATTGCTCCCGTTTCTGGATCAATTTCAACCTCACAAATATGAGTACCATAGGGAAAAGCGGGTTCACGCATATAATTTTCCGCGTTTTCTTTTAGCCCGTCACTCAGTTCGTGAGGTAAGTTTGTTGTTTCTCGAATTTTCTTAGCTAATTCAAACCAGTCTATTCGGCGGTCTGTGCCTACAACCTGGAAGATTCCATTATTAAACTCTATGTCGGTAAAAGCAGTTTCCAAGATATATGAGGCAATTTTTTTGCCTTTTTCAATCAGTTTTTCCGCAGCCATTACAATGACAGTGCCTGCCATCCTCATCGAACGACCGGAATGTGAGCCACCTCCAACTGACACAAATGAAGTATCCCCCTGGAGCAATTTTACCTTTTCAAAAGGCACACCAAGCCATTCTGCTGCAACTTGACAGAAGCTTGTTTCGTGTCCCTGACCACTATCTTGGGTTCCAATAATCACTTCAATTTCGTTGTTTTTTGTAAAAGAAATCTCTGCTCGCTCCTGGGGAGCCCCAGAAGAGCTTTCGATATAGCAACAGATGCCTAGCCCTCGGTTTAAACCTTTGGTTTGAGATTGTTCCTTTCGATCATTGAAACTGGCATATTCAGAGAGCGTCAAGGCTCTTTCTAGGCAGTAATGGTATTCCCCGCTGTCATAATTCATACCGAGCGGGTTAGCAAAAGGCATTGAGCAACTCCGGACTAAGTTACGACGCCTGATTTCCACACGGTCAATATTCATCTCGTTTGCGGCAGTGTCTACTAAACGCTCCAAAGCATAAATGACCTCGGGCCTTCCGGCGCTACGATATGGGTTGGTCGGGACAGAATGACTAAAAACTCCTCGTGCATGCACACAGGCAGTTGGTATCGCATATCCTCCAGTAACAATTTCAGCCCCCTTTGACAGTGGAGTGAAAGAGAGTGTATAGGCGCCAATGTTGGATAGGTTATCTGCTTTCATGGCAAGAAAGTTTCCTTCTTTATCCAATGCGAGGGACAGAGAAGTTACCAAGTCACGACCTTGAAAATCAGTAAGAAAACACTCCGTTCGGGTTGTAGTATTCTTGACCGGGCGCCCTAATCGTTTTGCTGCCCACATAACAAGCGGGTATTCAGGAAAAAGGCGGTTTCTCGTTCCAAAATTACCGCCCACATCCTTGGTTACGACCCTGATTTTCTCGGGCTCTAAACTAAAGATTTTAATTAATTCCTTTTTATATCTTACTGCACCTCCTCCCCCGGCGAAAAGGGTTAAAAGACCAGTGCGCGGATCATAGTTACCCAGCCCGGCCCTTGGCTCCATAGGTACACCGGTATTTCGCGTTATACGAAATTTCATACTCGTGATGTGGAAAGCATTGGAAAATGCAGTTTCGGTGCTCTCACAATCACCAAAAGTGGTATCTAGACAAATATTTTCAAGGTTTTCTTCCCAAACTAAGGGAGCATCATCTTTTGTTGCAGCTTCTGTAGCTGTCACTGATGGAAGCACTTTGTATTTGATTTCCACCAGTTCAG
>MDTE01091301.1_pt1 | contig 14239 bp, 14 predicted proteins | sample 811231 | NCBI WGS metagenome assembly MDTE01 (sample SAMN05326651, study PRJNA326480) | marine metagenome | isolation source: seawater | place: Indian Ocean: Red Sea | collected 2010 | reverse complement strand
CTTTTTTTGTAACTATTATTTATTTTTTTCATCAATAATAATGATATTTAGAATTTTATGAAATCTTATAAGTTATTTTTTATCATATTAATTATTTTTTTAAAAACTGGAAATGTTTTATCAAATAATAATATTTTTAGTGTTAATAATATAGAATTAACAAAGAAAAATTTTAATTCTAACCAAAAATTGGCTGATCAAGCCATAACCAAAGGATTTAACCAACTTATTGAAAAAATATTATTAAAAAAGGATATAGTTAAACTAAAATCTTTAACTTTTGAAGATATAAAGGAACTTGTTTTGTACTATCAAATTATTGATAAAGAAGATGTTAAAAGCAAAAATGAGTATATAAATTTCAATATTTTTTTCGATCGAGACAAGTTATATGATTTATTTCTAAAAAATGAAATTTCTTACTCTGAAATTATAAATAAAGAAATCTATATCTTACCTATATTTAAAAAGGAAGGTAAAATCTATGTTTACAACCAAAATACATTATATGAGAAATGGAATTATATTAATGATGATTTAATTGAATTTATTCTTCCACTTGAAAACATTGAGGTTTTAGAAAATATTAATTCTCATAAAGATGAATTACTAAACATTGATTTAAATAAAATATTTTTTGATTACTTAGATAAAAATTTAGCTCTGGTCATCTATGAAGAGACAAAATCAAAAAAAGAAAGAATTTTTTTAAAACTTAAGATTTTAGGAAAAAATATTAACAAAAGTATAACCGTAAATAAAATAGATGATCAAAACAAATTTTATGAAAATATAATTTTTACTGTAAATCAAGAAATAATAAATATAGTAAAATCCCAAAATCTAGTTGATATTAGTAGACCATCTTTTCTTAACGCAAAATTTATTTTAGACTCAAAAAATAATTTAGTAGAACTCAAAAATAGATTAAAAGAGATTACTTTAATCGAAAATATCTTTGTTCAAGAATTAAATAGTGAGTATATTTACTTAAAAATAAAATATTTAGGTAAACTAGAAAAAATAATAAAACAACTTAAAATAAAAAATATAAAATTAAAATTAGTAGGGGAGGAGTGGAATATAGAAATTATATAATGAGTCAATTAATTTTCAAATTTCCATTCAAAACTCAATATTATGAACAAGATTTTTATGTTTCTAGTAATAATTTTTCTGCTTATAAACTTGTTGAAAGTTGGCCTAATTGGCCTGGAAAATGGTTAAACATTTTTGGTTCATCTGGCTCAGGAAAGACACACTTATCCAAAATACTAGAAAAAAAAATAGATAAGGTAAAAATAATCGATGCAAAAAGAATTGATGAAGATTTTATTAAAAAAATAGATAGTTATAAATGTTTAATAATTGACAATTATCGAAATAATATTAGCGAAAACCTTTTTTTTTCAATTTTAAATCATACTAAGCAATTAGATAATTTTGTATTAGTGAACAGTGAAAAACCTTTAAGAGAATTAAATTTTGAACTTAAAGATCTTCAATCAAGAATTAATAGTTTTCTTTTTATAGGTATAAATCTACCAACAGATGATCTCCTTCAAGTAATTATTTCTAAGGCATTTTCAGATAAACAAATTAAACTAAGTCCAAAAATTTCAGATTATATTATAAAAAATGTTGATAGATCTTACGAAAAAATGTTCAAATTTTTAAAAGAAGTTGATGATTTGTCCTTATCCTCTGGTAAACCTATTAATATTAATTTAATAAAAAAAGTATTAAACCAATGAATAAATTTAGAACTCATAATTGTTCAGAACTTAGTGAAAAAGAGATAAATAACAAAGTTGTACTGTCAGGCTGGCTTCATAGAAAACGAGACCATGGAAATTTACTATTTGTTGATTTAAGGGATCACTACGGAATTACACAATGCGTAATTGAAAATGATAATAAATATTTTTCAATTTTAGAAAAAGTAAAACCCGAATCTGTTTTATTAATTAGAGGAACGGTAATTAAGAGATCTGATGGCACAGAAAATTTAGATTTAAAAACTGGTAAAATTGAAATTTCAATTGAGTCTATAGAAGTTCTCTCTAACGCAAAAGAATTACCAATCCCAGTATTTGGTGAACAAGACTATCCAGAGGATATAAGACTGAAATATAGATTTTTAGATCTTAGAAGAGAAGAAATGCACAACAATATCATTCTTAGATCAAAAGTTATTTCTTATATTAGAACAGAAATGTTGAGGCTAGGTTTTTTAGAATATCAAACCCCTATATTAACTTCTTCTAGTCCAGAGGGTGCGAGAGACTTTTTAGTACCTAGTCGTTTAAATCCAGGTAAGTTTTACGCACTTCCGCAAGCACCTCAACAATTTAAACAATTAATCATGGTATCTGGATTTGATAAATATTTTCAAATCGCCCCATGTTTCAGAGATGAAGATGCAAGAGCAGATAGAAGTCCAGGAGAATTTTATCAATTAGATTTGGAAATGTCATTTGTTGAACAAGAAGATATTTTTCAAGTGGTTGAAAAATTGATGGTAAGTTTGTTTAAAAAATTTTCCTCTAAAAAAATATTGTTAGAAAAATTTCCTAGAATCCCTTTTAAAGAATCTATGATCAAATATGGAACAGATAAACCAGATTTGAGAAATCCATTAGTTATTAATGACATTACAGAAATTTTTAAAAGAGACGACGTAAAATTTGATATTTTTAAAAAAAAAGTGAAATCTGGATCTGAAGTAAGAGCGATAGTAACAAAAAATACTAAAAACAAACCAAGAAGTTTTTTTGATAGTATTGATAAATGGGCTAAAGAACAAGGGGCTTCAGGCTTAGCTTATTTTACTTTTGAAAAAGACAGCTCAGTAAAAGGAAAAGGACCAATTGGTAAATTTTTTAGCGAAGAATCTTTAATAGAAATTATGAAAAATTGTAAAGCAGAGATAGGAGATAGTATTTTTTTAGCATGTGGCAAAAAAAAAGAAATTGAGAAAATATTGTCTATTGCTAGAGATAAAATTGCAGAGGAATTAAAAATTATAGATTACAATAAATTTGCTTTCTGCTGGATCGTAGATTATCCAATGTTTGAGATGGATGAAGAAACAAATAAAATAACTTTTAGTCATAACCCTTTTTCAATGCCTCAAGGAGATATCAATAAAATCGACTTTAATAATCCCTTAGATATAAAAGCTTTTCAATACGATATAGTCTGTAACGGAGTAGAGCTTTCATCTGGAGCAATAAGAAACCATATTCCAGAATTAATGTATAAATTATTTAATGTTGCTGGTTATACGAAAAAAGATGTAGAAGAAAAATTTAGTGGGATGATTAATGCTTTAAGTTATGGGGCACCACCACATGGTGGAATAGCACCAGGAGTTGACAGAATAATTATGCTTTTAGCAAACAAAAAAAATATTAGGGAGGTTACTCTTTTTCCTATGAATCAAAATGCTCAAGATTTAATGATGTCTGCACCTTCATCTGTTGATCAAACTCAATTAAAAGATCTAGGTATTAAACTGGATATTAAAAAAAATTAATTGTTTGATTTGAGGTTAATTCTAACATTGGATAGATCAACCAATTTCTCTTCCAAATTACTTCTTACAAAACCCTTCGAAGTAATATTCTTTACAATTTTAAGGAATTTATCATCAGTAGTATCATTATTTATTCTTTTTGAATGCGCTATAGAAGGGGTATGTGCTAACTCCTCCTTACCTAAGTAAGATATTGCAAGTTCTCTAAAAACATAGTCTAAAATTGATGAGGCGCTTAAAATTCTATCGTTACCAATGACGTTTCCAGATGGTTCGAATTTTGTATCAATAAAAGCGTCCACGTATTCCTCTAAAGGAACGCCATATTGTAAACCTAGAGAAATAGCTATGGCAAAATTATTCATCATAGCTTTTACCAACTCACCCTCTTTGTTTGTATCGATAAAAATTTCACCAATTTTCCCGTCATCATATTCTCCAGTGTGAAGGTATACTTTATGATCCCCAATTTGTGCCTTTTGAATATATCCTTTTCTTCTATCGGGCATTTTAAATCTAGCTTTGTTACTAGTCTTCAAATTTTGAAAATTTTCGGTTTTACCATCTTTTTTGGAGGATAAAACTTTCTCTGAAATTTTAGATGGAATTGTGCTTTTAGATTTCGAAATACTTACTTTCTCATTGTTATCACCTATTTTTCTAGTTTTTCGATTATTCAACTTTACGTCAATAACTTCAACATCTCCGTCAGATCTTTGATCGATTTTAGCTAGTTCATTATCATTAAGATTGTTTAATGAGTGTACAGTTTTAAAAGTACATGTATAGTAAGTTTCTACGATAAATTTTTTCATAAAATAATGGAATCTTTAATATAATAGATATATATTATTGATTGTAAGTGTCTATCTTTAAGTTATACACTTAGTAATTGTGTGGATTTAAATTTTCTATAATGGGATTAAAAATAATTTTTACTTGGTGGAACAAGCAAACATTCGGTACATTTCTTAAAACTTTATTTTTCGGAAAATTTGTTGGAAGAGATGAGTTTGGAAATAAATATTATAAAAATAATAAAGATGAAAGATGGGTAGTTTACGCTAAAAGTGTAGAGGCTACTAAAATAACTTCAGACTGGTATTTATGGATGCATCACACAGTAGATAAAATTCCTTTCGAAAAAGAAAAAAAATACAAATGGCAAAAAAATCACTCTGATAATAAGACGGGCACTAAAGAAAGATATGAGCCGACAAAAATAAAAAAAAATATTAAACTAAAAAAGTATGAAGCTTGGAAATAAATATTTTAAATTCATATTTTTATTTTCATTGATAATTTTTCCAAATTTATCTTATGCAGAAGAAAATATATCAAGCTCTGGACTTATCAATTTGGAGGATATTAAACCTAGCTTTGATGCATTAGATGAAAGAAATGAAAAGCAAGACCTTAAACAAAAATTAAAAGCTAAAAAGAAAAAAAATAACTCAATTAATTCCTCGCACGCGATATTAATAGGATTAGATAAAATTACTGCAAAATCATCTAATATTAAGGTAAAAATCAATGAGGTAAAAAATTTTGGTCCTCTTGAAATTAAAATTTTAAAGTGTGGAAAAGTAAAAGTCAATAACAGGTTAGACGATGTTGCTTATATGCAAGTAAAAGACTTAACTAAGAATGAAAATGAGAAAGTATTTATTTTTAATGGTTGGACTTTTGCATCAGATCCTAATCTAACACCTTTTGATCATTCAATATACGATTTACAGCTTAAAAATTGTTTTAATGTTTAGTAAAATTTTTCTTTTGCCAACCAATTGGTATCAAAATCAGACTCTTTAAACTTTTTGTGATTCAGAATTTTTTTATGTAAGTCTATTGTTGTAGTTATACCTTCTAAAACAAACTCGTCTAAAGATCGTAAAGTTCTTTGAATCGCTTCAGTTCTATTTCTTCCTTTACAAATTACTTTTGCAATTAAGCTGTCATAGTATGGAGTTATTTTACAACCCTGAAAGACAGAACCATCAACTCTGGTTCTAAAACCAGAGGGCTGATGACAAACACTGATAATTCCTGGACTTGGCTGAAAGTTTAATGCTGGATTTTCTGCATTAATTCTACATTCTATAGAATGACCTCTTGGTTTGATGTCATTTTGACTTAAAGCGGTCTCACCAGTAAAAGCTATCCACAATTGCTCTTTTACTATATCAATTCCAGTTTGAACTTCTGTTACCGGGTGTTCTACTTGGACCCTAGTATTCATTTCTAAAAAATAAAATTTTCCATTCTCATAAATAAATTCAACTGTACCTGCGCCCTCATAATTAATCTGTTCAACCATTTTAACTGTTTTTTCTAATAAATCTTTTCTTTGATCATCAGTAAGTATTGGACTGGGAGTTTCCTCAATTAATTTTTGATGTCTTCTTTGGACAGAGCAATCTCTTTCTCCTAAATGAACTGTTCTATTTTTTCCTGACATTATTTGAACTTCTATATGTCTTGGATTTTTAAAATATTTTTCTATGTACAACTCATCATTTCCAAAAAATTTTCTTGCTTCAGTTTTAGCAGTTAAAAACAAATTTTCTAATTGATCTTCTTCATCTACAATTTTCATACCTTTTCCACCCCCGCCACCAGCAGCTTTTATTAAAACAGGGTATCCTATTTCCTTACATATAGTTTTTGCATCCTCAAATGATTTTACACTACCCTCTGAGCCCTCAATTATTGGAAGACCATATTTTTTTGCTATTCTTTTTGCTTCAATTTTGTCTCCCATTTTGGAAATAATATCAGCGCTTGGTCCAATAAATTTTATTCCATGTTTATTAACTATTTCGGAAAATTTTGCATTTTCTGAAAGAAAACCATATCCAGGATGTATAGCCTCCGCTCCAGTTAAATCTACCGCAGACATAATTGATGGGATATTTAGGTAGCTATTTTGAGGTTGGTGTGATCCAATACATACACTTTCATCTGCTAATCTTACATGCATTGAGTCTACATCTACGTCAGAATGGACTGCTACAGTTCCTATTCCCCACTCCTTACATGCCCTAATAATTCTAACAGCAATTTCGCCTCTATTTGCTATTAAAACTTTTTTGAACATTAATATTATTTTAAAAGAACTAAGGTTTGACCAAATTCTACTGGTTGTCCATCTTCTACTAAAATTTTTTTAACTTCACCGTCACCTGTAGAAGGAACATGGTTCATTGTTTTCATTGCTTCAACAATCATTATTGTTTGTCCTTTTTTTACCTTATCTCCAATTTTAACAAATTTTTTTGCACCTGGCTCAGGGGCTAGGTACGCTGTGCCTATGATTGGAGATTTTACTCTTATTCCCTCTGAGTCGTCAGAATTTTTCAGAACAGTTTTATTTGGAGAAACTACAGAACTTGTTTTTGAAGTTTCAATTGTCTTAGCCGCTTTAGATACTTTAATTTTAGTTTGACCGTCCTGATATTCTAATTCAGTAAGATTGAATTCTTTGAGATTATCGACTAATTCTTTAATTAATTTCTTATCTATTTTCATTTTTTAAATATTTTATCATTGCATCTAAAGCCATTACATATCCTTCGGCACCAAAACCACATATAACTCCTGTTGCTACTTTACTAATAAGAGAATTATGTCTAAATTCTTCTCTATTATAAATATTGCTTATATGCAATTCAATTATTGGAATTTGTATTATTTTAAGCGCATCATGTATAGCCACAGAGGTGTGAGTATAACCTCCTGCATTTATTATTAATCCATTGTGGTTCTTTCTTGAGTCTTGTATTTTTTCCACAAGCTCTCCTTCAATATTTGACTGATAAAATTCTAAACTGATGTCTTTTTTTTTTGCAAAATTCTTACATTTTTCTTCAACGTCTTTAAGAGTAAAAGTCCCGTACTGTTCTTTCTCTCTCTCACCTAATAGGTTGAGATTAGGTCCATTTAGAATTATAATTTTATTCATGAATACTTAATATTAATATTGATTAACTCAATTATGGCAAAAATACAATTAAATGGAAAAAAAATTTTAATAAAAAAAAATACATCAATATTTGATATTTTGATTAAATTTAACTTAAATAATAAGAAAGTAGCAATTGAGCACAATGGTCAAATAATACAAAAAGTCAATTATAGAAAGAAATATCTTAAAAATAATGACAAGTTGGAAATAGTTCATTTTATAGGCGGAGGGTGATTGAAAAAAGATTTATTTAAGGTTGCTAATAGAAAAATTAAGTCAAGATTAATAGTTGGTACAGGAAAATATAAAAACTTTGTTGAGACCGCTAAAGCTATTAAAGCTTCTGGTGCAGATATGGTTACTGTTGCAGTTAGACGAGTAAATATTACAGACAAAAAAAAACCACTCCTAACAGATTATTTAAATCCTAAAAAGTTTATTTACTTACCTAATACTGCCGGATGTTTTTCTTCAGAAGAAGCGCTTAGGACCTTAAGATTAGCAAGAGAAATGGGTGGATGGAAATTAGTAAAGTTAGAAGTTTTAGGAGATAAAAAAACTTTATATCCAAACATGATTGAAACTATAAAATCTACCAAAATACTTACAAAGGAAGGTTTTCAGGTAATGGTCTATTGTACAGATGATCCATTACTCGCTAAAAAATGTGAAGATAATGGAGCGTCAGCTATAATGCCCTTAGCTTCACCAATCGGATCAGGTTTAGGTTTACAAAATAGAATTAATATTTCTATGATTATTAAACAATCAAAAGTTCCCGTGATAATTGATGCTGGTATAGGAACTGCATCAGATGCTACTATTGCAATGGAGTTAGGTTGCGATGGGGTTTTGATCAATAGTGCTATCGCTGAGGCTAAAAGACCAACATTAATGGCAAAAGCTTTTAAAGACGCAGTTATTTCGGGTAGAAATTCTTTTTTAGCTGGACGGATGAAAAAAATTCTTTCGTCTTCAGCAAGTTCACCCAATAAGGGACTTATTTAATTCTTTTCTTTCTTCTTACCCACAACGTACGTAAAGATTTTTTCGCTTTAGATTTCTTAATTTCCCTCTTAGTCTTTTTTAAGTCTTTTTTTTCAACTTTTTTCTTCGGATTACTTTTTTTAAACTCAATAATATTATTAAAATTTTCAAATTTATCGATAATTTTTTTTGATTTGTTTAATAATTCTATTCTGTATTCAGGAATAATAAGTTGCTGATCAGAATTAATCTCAATTTTAAATAGATATTTTTTTTGAAAATAATTCAACTCTTCAGCAAGATTTTTCTCGATAAAAAGTTTTACTTTTTCTGGAATAAAAGATCTAATAACTTTTACTTTATCATTAAAAGCTAAGTGTTGTATTTTCTTCAATATCTTTTGAGAAAAAGACTCTAAGGAAAGTTGAGTTTCCCATTTGATAGAGGCTTCCCTTAACCTTTGACGTGTCATTTCTAATAATCCGAAATTACTTATTCTTCCTATTTGAATTCTTGCTCTATCTTTTCTAATGCTTTCTCTCATTTTTCTTTCAACATTTCTTCTATTGTAAAAATTCATCATATCAATAAAATCAATCACTATTAAACCCGATAAATCTCTCAATTTAATTTGATGTGCAATTTCTTCTGCAGCTTCAAGATTGGTGTTTAATGCTGTCTTTTCTATATTTATCTGTTTCGTTGATTGACCAGAATTTATATCGATCGAAACTAGTGCTTCTGTAGGATTAATAACTAAATATCCTCCTGATTTAAGTTTTACAACTGGTTCAAAAATATTATTAAGCTCTTTTTCAATATTTGCATCATGAAACAAAGGAATTTTTCCTCTATATTTCTTAATATTTTTTACATTTTTAGGCATTAATTCTTTCATAAATTTTTTTGCTTTTTGATATGCATCATTACCTTCTACATATATATTTTTTGTTTCATTATCATAAGTATCCCGAAGTGTTCTTTTAATTATATCTCCTTCTTCGTAAACTAATGAAGGTGCATTTGAGTTAAGAGCATTATCTCTAATTTCTTCCCATGTTTTCAAAGTATTTTGAAAATCTTTCTCAATCTCATTTCTAGTTTTGTTAGATCCAGCAGTTCTGACAATAACTCCCATGCTTTTTGGAATATTTATTTCACTTAAAATATTTCTAATTTTTTGTCTTTCAAACGAATTAAAAATTTTTCTTGATATTCCTCCACCCTTAGCTGTGTTAGGCATTAATACTATATATTTTCCTGCTAAAGATATAAAAGTCGTTAACGCTGCTCCCTTTTGTCCTCTTTCTTCTTTTATAACTTGTATGAGTATTACTTGACCGGGTTTAATTACTTCTTGTATTTTATAACGTTTGATACCAAAAGATGATTTTACTTCTTCTCTATACTCTTTTTTTTCAATTTCACTGTTATTACTCTCATCAGTATTATTTTCTTTTGATATTTCATTTTCTAAATTTTGATCATTTTTTTCCGTAGGGTTTTCTTGAGTTTCTTCTAAAGTTTTATTTTTTAAATTTTCTCTAATTTTTTCTTCAGCAATTTTTATTCTTTCCTTGTCTTCTGATGGAATTTGATAATAATCAGATTGTATGTCATTAAAAGCAAGAAAACCGTGTTTTTCTCTTCCATAATTAACAAATGCGGCTTGTAAAGATGGTTCTACTCTACTTATTGTGCCTAAATAAATATTATTTTTAAAATTTAGATTATTTTTATCTTCAAATTCATATTCTTCAATTGAATTATCTGATTTAAGTACAATACGAGTTTCGTTTGGATGCGAAGCATCAATATATAAATTTTTTTCCATTTTAAATAGATTCCTGTTAAGTTTCTGAAATTTGTAGTTTTGAAATTTGTCATATAATTATTTTATACAATATTATGAATAAATATACATATTTAAACTATAAATGCCCAAAGAAAGTCTTATTTATTATTAATAAAAAGAGAAAATGTTTAAAATTGCTAACTTTTCTATAAAATTTCTAATTATTTTAATCGGAATCGTGTTGTTGTTCCTATTATCAACTTTATGGTATTTTTCTTCAGGTCTTCCAGATTATAAAAAACTTTCAAATTATCAACCGCCTATCTCTTCCAGAGTTTATTCGGAGGATGGAAAATTAATTGCTGAATATGCTTTGCAAAAAAGGTTATTTGTACCTTATGACTCAATACCGAAAATTGTAATTAATTCCTTCTTATCAGCTGAGGATAAAAATTTTTTTCAACATCCTGGGGTAGATGCTAAGGGTATTGTAAGAGCTACAATAAATAATGTTAAAAACATTTTTCAAGATAAACGTTTAGAAGGTGCCTCAACCATAACGCAACAAGTAGCTAAAAATTTCTTACTAACAAACGAGGTGTCTCTTAGGAGAAAAGTGAAAGAGGCTATTCTTGCATTTAGAATAGAGCGAGCTTATTCAAAAGAGAGAATACTAGAACTATATTTAAACCAAATTTATTTGGGTCAAGGCACCTATGGAATAGCAGCAGCAAGTCTTGAGTATTTCGATAAATCTATTAAGGAATTAGATTATAATGATGCGGCCTTGCTTGCAGCTTTACCAAAAGCTCCAAGTAAATATAATCCCTATAAATATCCAAAAATTGCAAAATTTAGGAGAGATTTAGTTTTACTTAATTTAAAAGATAATAATTTTATTTCAGAAGATGAATTTACCAATTTAAAGGAAAGAAGTCTAAACTTAAAAAAAAGAAAAATTGAAATCGTCAACGAAGCAAATTCTTATACAGAAGAGGTAAGAAGATCGATCAATGAAAATTACGGGTTTGAAAAACTTTATTCACAAGGGCTAAGTATAAGAACTCCTCTAAATATTAATTATCAAATACATGCTATTAAATCACTTCGAAAAGGTATTGAAGATTATGATCGAAGACATGGATGGAGAGGGCCAATCTCAAATAAGTTGAAAGATAAAAATTGGAGTAAAAAGTTAGAAAACATAAAATTAGATCCGACTTTAAATTGGCAAATTGCAGAAATTATTGAAATAAACAACAATGAAATAAAATTTAATTTTATTAATGGAGTTAATAAAGAAGTTAGCTCAGGTAATATTAAATATAATAAGCTCAAATGGTCTTTAGGGAAAAAAAATATTGAGGAAAGATTTAAGTTAGGGGATTTAATTTTTGTTAAAAAAGAAAATAATATTTATAGTTTAAAACAATATCCAAAAGTTAACGGAGGTATTATTGTTTTGGATCCTTATACAGGAGATGTAAAAGCTTTAGTAGGGGGTTTTAATTTTAAATCAAGTGAATTTAACAGAGTAACACAAGCTAAAAGACAACCTGGATCAGCATTTAAACCGATTGTTTATGCTGCTGCATTAGAAAATGGCTTTTCTCCAAACTCTATAATTTTAGATGCCCCGTTCGTTGAAAGTCAAGGCGTAGGATTAAAAAATTGGAAACCAGAAAATTACGGTAAAAAATTTTATGGACCAACAACATTTAGAAAAGGAATTGAATATTCAAGAAATTTAATGACAGTCAGAATTGCCAAAATTTTAGGGCTCGATAAAATTTTAGATTTATCCAAAAAATTAGACATTTATGAAGAAATACCAGAATTACTCTCAGTATCGCTTGGTGCAGCTGAAACTACTTTGATAAATCTTACTTCTGCCTATGCTCCATTTGTCAATGGAGGAAAAAAAATTGAGCCTACATTAATTTCACGAATTCAAGATAGAAGAGGAAAAACAATTTTTCAAGTTCAAAACAGAGAATGTATCAACTGTGATAAATTTATTGATCAATCTTTAAATTATCCAATAATCGAAAATACAAATAAGAAAGTTATTTCGAAAGAGACAGCATATCAAATGACCTCTATATTAAGAGGAGCGGTTGAGAGAGGAACAGCAAAAAAGTTAAAATCTCTTGGTGTTCCGCTTGCTGGAAAAACAGGAACAACTAATGACAACTTCGATGCTTGGTTTATTGGTTTTTCCTCAAATTTGATTATAGGAGTATATATAGGATTCGATAATCCCAGAACTTTAGGCAAATTTGAGACCGGGTCAAAAGCGGCCTTACCAATTTTTAAAAGTTTCGTACAAAATGCATTATTTAAGGAAGACTTTAAAGAATTTAAAATTCCAGAAGACATATACCTAACCTCATTGAACTATAATACGGGTTTGAAAGCATCTTTAGGAGACAAAAATATAATTTTGGAAGCTTTAAAGAAAAAAGATATTAACAACATTAACAAAAATAACTTAATATCGATTAGTGGTCGTGATACTCTAATCAAATTTAGACAATTTTACTAATGGAAAACTTTACAAATAAATTTGAACTTGCAAAAAAATCCCTAAATAACATCAGGGGGTATCTTTGATAAGCATAAAGTAAAGTCGAAACTTCATGAATTAGAAAAAACTTTACATCAAGAAAATTTTTGGAAAAACAAATCACTAGTCAAAAAAACTGTCAAACAAAAAAAAATTTACGAGGATATTCTTAATTCTTATGATTATTCTTTTGCTGAACTTAATAATTTAAACGATTTATTTAATTTAGCCAGTCAAGAAAAGGACAAAGAGACAATTGAAGACTGTATTTCTAAAATATGTGAAATTTTTGAGAAAATTAAAAAAAATGAAATTAATTGTTTTTTGTCTGGTGAGAATGATGATTTAGATGTTTATCTTGAAATACACGCTGGAGCGGGGGGTACAGAAAGTCAGGATTGGGCGGATATGCTTAGAAGAATGTATATGAAATGGTTTGATAAAAAGAAATACAAATATCAAATAATCAGTGAACATAAAGGAGAAGAAGCCGGCATTAAATCATCAACACTAAAAGTTGAGGGCAATTATTTATACGGATTAATGAGAGCAGAGTCAGGAGTACACAGACTAGTAAGAATATCACCTTACGATAGTGGAGCCAGAAGGCACACAAGCTTCGCAAGTGTATGGGTATATCCGGCAGTAGAAGATGACATTCAAATTAAAATAGACGATAAAGATTTAAGAATAGATACTTATAGATCAAGTGGAGCTGGGGGTCAGCACGTTAATACTACAGATAGCGCAGTAAGAGTAACCCACCTTCCAACTAAAATAGTAGTTCAGTGTCAAAACGAGCGTTCACAACATAAAAATAAAGAAACTTGTTATAAAATGTTGAGAGCACGACTTTATGAATATGAATTACAAAAACGAGAAGAAAAAAATCAAAAAGAATTAAATACAAAAACAGATATAGGATGGGGTCACCAAATAAGGTCTTATGTACTTCAACCTTATCAACTTGTTAAAGATTTAAGAAATAAGACAGAAAATACCAATCCACAAGATGTTTTAAATGGAAATTTAGACCAATTTATTGAGGAGGGTTTAAAAATTTATAAATGAAAAAAATTATAAAATATTTTTTTATATTATTTTTTCTTTCAATTATTAGTTTTTTAGTAATTTTATCTACTATAGGTATTGAAACTTCAAAATTCAACACTCTCATAAATAACCAAATACAAAATAATTCAAATAATTTAAAAATAAAACTAAATTCAATAAAATTCAAACTAGATATCAAAAAACTTAATTTATTTGTCGAAACATCAAATCCAATTATCAAATATAATGAAATTTTAATTCCAGTTAAAAACGTGAAGATTTATCTTGATTTTTTTTCATTGCTTAAATCCTCACCAAAAATTGAAAGAGTAAATT
>MDTE01012838.1_pt1 | contig 14240 bp, 13 predicted proteins | sample 811231 | NCBI WGS metagenome assembly MDTE01 (sample SAMN05326651, study PRJNA326480) | marine metagenome | isolation source: seawater | place: Indian Ocean: Red Sea | collected 2010 | reverse complement strand
TTTGTCAAATTCTTGTGCCTCTTGTTCTAAAATTTTTGTAACATTAAGTTTTCCTGAATCTTCTACAGGTTTTAAAGTAGATTTTTTCTGTTGTTTCTTTTTAGAATTATCAATTTTTCTACTTTTATTTTGAAAATTTTTATTTTGCTTAGATACTAAATTACTTGACTGAGTAATGTGTGGTGAAGTAGATGTTCTAAAAGAAGAAGAGCCTCTAAAATTTGATTTTGCTGTAGAAGAGCTTTTTTGTTGATTATTTTTATTTCTAAAAACAATCTGTATAGTTTTTTTGTTTCCTCTGCTTCCACTAGATGCAGATGATGGGCCAAGATTTTTTCTTATCTGTAATCTTCCTGTTGAAGAGAGTTTTAAAGGTTTCTTTTTTTTACTTTTCTTATTTTCTTGCTTATTATCAGTCATTAAAAATTAATCCTATTTTTCTAGATTTTCTTCTTCATTAAACCATTTTTCTCTAGCTTTCATAATCATTTTATTTATTTGATCTTCTGGAATCTCCAGTCCTTTAAAGATTCCTTCTTCTGAATCAATGAGATCAAAAGTTGCGAGATCAGCAAAATCATTTAAAGTATACACATCATTAGTAGCTAAAAGGGCTAACATCTTATTTGTCATTCCTTCTAAATTCTTTAGTTCATCATCAGAAATTTTTTCATTTATTATTTTAATATCTTCTTCGTTCTGTTCCTTTATATAATTTTTAGCTCTTGTAATAATTTCTTCAGATAAATCTTTGTCAAATCCCTCTATCTTTTCTAAATTTTCAATATTTTCATTGGCAATACTATCGATTGAAACATATCCTTCAGTGACAAGTAATTGAGCTATAACGTCTTCCACATCTAGTGATTGAATTAACATATCAGTTTTTATCTTAAATTCTTCTTGCCTTCTTTCCGTCTCTTCTTCCTCTGTTAAAATATCAATTTCAAGATTGGTTAGATTTGAAGCTAGTTTAACATTTTGCCCTTTCCTTCCTATAGCTAAACTAAGTTGTTCATCAGGAATGACAACTTCAACTTTATTTTTTTCTTCATAAAGAAATATTTTACTAACTTCAGCTGGAGCTAATGCGTTAGCTAAATAAGTGGCTTGATTTTCTGACCACATAACAATATCAATTTTTTCTCCCTGGAGTTCATTAACAACTGCTTGAACTCTTGATCCTCTCATACCAACACAAGCACCTACAGGATCAATAGTTGAATCTTCTGTGTAAACACTTACTTTAGCTCTTGACCCAGGATCTCTAGCGACACTTTTTACTTCAATTACACCCTCAAATATTTCAGGAACTTCTTGAGTAAAAAGTTTAGCTAAAAACTGAGGATGTGTTCTAGATAAAAAAACTTGGTAACCTTTTGCATCTTCTTTTACTTCATAGATATAAGATCTTACTCTATCTCCATTTTTAAAAGTTTCTCTAGGGATAAGTTCTTCTCTTTTAATAATGGCTTCACTTTTACCAAGATCAACAATTAGATTCCCAAATTCTGTTCTCTTAACAACTCCAACAGCAATTTCTCCAACTTTATCTTTATATTCATTATATTGTCTTGATTTATCTGCTTCTCGAACTTTCTGAATAATTACACCTTTTGCATTTTGCGCAGCAACTCTTCCAAAATCAAAAGGCGGCAATTCTTTAACAATAAATTCTCCTAATTCGATATTAGGATTAATTTTTTTAGCAGATTCAATTAAAATTTGATTCTTTTCATCTTCAGCTTCTATTGATTCAACAACTTTTAAGTAAGAACTTAAATTTATATCTCCATTTTCTCTATCAATTTTAACTCTTATATCTCTTTCAAAACCATATTTAACTCTAGCAGCTTTCTCTAAAGCAAGTTCCATTGCTCCAAACACTTCATCCTTATCTATATTCTTTTCCTGTGCAACTGAATTTGCTACCTGAAGCATTTCTTCTCTAATTACTTTAATTTTTTCTCTAGCCATATATTTTACCAAAAAAAAGGCGGGAACTCCCACCTTTAGAATTACCTAATTTTCAGGCCTTATATTAAAATATTGATTAAAACTCAAGTATTATATTTTTCTTAATTCTATAAAAAATGTACTTCTTTGTGAAGAATTGGCCTTTCTGAAAAATTTTGTATCAGGCAAATTATTCCAAATATATGACCAATTTTGGGGTTTTTGATTTAGCCATTCAAATGTAGATTGAATATTATATAAATTCATAAGTATTGACTTTAAATATGATTTTGAATCTGTAGCAATAAAAATTTTTCCTTTCTTCTCTATTAATAAGTATACTTCTTTAAAAAAATTATAGTTTAATAAGCGTCTTTTATGATGTTTTTTTTTTGGCCATGGATCAGGAAATAAAATCCAAACTTCAGAAAAATATACATTTTTTTTTATTTGATTAAATAATTTTAATACATTTTTTGTATAGAATTTTACATTTTTAATATTCAACTTATAAAGTTGATTACATAAATTAATATTTCCATCTACAAAAGGTTCACATGCTATTATTAATGCATTAGGATACTTTTTCGCTAAAAAAATAGAATTTTCTCCACTACCCGAACCAACATCAATGATAATCTTTTTATTTTTTTTTATATCTTTTTCTATGTTGATTAAAGAATTATTGTAAAATGCATTATTTAGAATTTGTATTTTTTTTCTTCCTTTGTGTCTCCCATAAATTCTATATTGATACTTTAATTTATTCATTTTGTTTTTTATTTAATAACAAGGCAAATAATAAAATAACAATTAAAAAAGGATATAATAAAAAATGATAGTTAGTTAAATTTGATGGTTTTTGAATAAAACTTAATTCTATTTTTTTAATTAATTTTTCATTTAATGGAATAAAATCAATAATTTTTCCATAATTATCGATAACTGCAGATATACCATTATTAGAAACTCTAATTAAAGGCATATTAAATTCTGATGCTCTTATTCTTGATAAATAAAAATGTTGATAAGGACCAGACAAATCTCCAAACCATGAATCGTTTGTAATATTAACAATTAAATTTGAATTAATATTGCTAGTATCAAGCAAATCATTGAAAAAGATAATTTCATAACAAATTACAGGCAAAATCTTTATATCTTGAACTGTTTTAATAAATCTTTTTTTTATTCCTGGACTATAATCATTTGTGCCCACTATTTTATCCATAAAGTGTAAGAATTTTCTAAAAGGTAAAAATTCACCAAATGGAACAAGGATAATTTTATCAAAATTCTGAATTTTGTCTTTTTCAAATAAAACTAGTGAATTAAAAAATTTTGATTTTAGCTTGTTTGTTGATCCTATGATCACACTCTGATGATCTTTGAGATTTATAAATTGTTCATTTAATTCTTGAAAATTTTCAATCATATATGGATAGTTATTTTCAGCGAAAATAATCAAATCACTATCATTTTTATTTATAACTTCTTTAATTTTTCTAACTCTTTTGTTTGCTATGTTACTATTTATTATTTCTGTTTGTTTAAAATTCATTTGAGCAATTGATACTGTTATATTTTTTTTATTTGAGTAATCAGTAAAATTATAACGAATAAAAATTAAAACTAAGCATATAAAAATAATCATTATAGAAAAATAAATATAAATTTTTAAAATAAAATTATTATTATTTAAAAACAAAATAATTGATGCTGGAAACAAAAAAATTAAAATAGTTATATAGCTCATTCCATATGTTCCAAAATAATATGATAATGATAGTAATGTGCTTTGTGATGAATTAACTAATGCAAAAGTTACCCAAGGAAAGCCAAAACCTATAATTTCCCTAAGTATTTCACTAGCAACAAAAAAAACTGGTATTAGTAATAATTTTAAAATTTTATTTTTAAAAAAACTAATGAAATAAAAAGATATGCCATAAAAAATTGAACAATAAATTACTAATAAATATGAAAGTAAAAAAATATTTTTACTATTATTATCTAAAAGAAATGGTTCTTTAATCCAATTTAAAACTACTAAATTCAAACCAAGACCATAAAAAAAACCAGTTAAAAAATGAAAAGATTTTGATTTTTTAATATATTCTTGTTCAGTTATAAAAAAAAATATTATTGGAAAGATTATAAAACCTATTGGCAAAATAAAAAAAGGAGGAAATAATAAAGCTGATAATAAACCTAATACTAAAAATTTTAGAAAAATTTTCAAACTATGCTGTTTTTTGAATTTCTAATGATATTATTCTGCGTTCATTAGCGCTTAATACTTTAAATTTAAGCTTATTGTTAAAAGTAAAAATTTCATTTGGTTTTGGAACTTTATTAGCAATATAAAATACAAGACCTCCTACTGAATCGATTTCTTCTTCGTGAATCTCTATTTTAATCCCAAATAAGTTTTCAAGATCATGAATTTTAAAAGATGCATCAACAACAATTGTTTTTTCATCAATTTTATTGAGTTTAATTTCATTATCTTCTGCATCATGTTCATCTTCTATTTCTCCAACTATTTCTTCTACTAAATCTTCAATAGTAACTAGACCATCTACACCTCCAAATTCATCAACAACCAATCCCATATGTATTCTTGATGACCTCATTCTTTTTAAAAGCTCAAGAATTGGTGATTTTGGAGCCACATACAAAATTTCTCTTAATATTTCACTTAATTTAAAATTTTTATTCTCAATATTTTTTATTAAATCCTTTATATGAAAAAAACCAAGTACATTATCAAGATTATGATCATAAACCGGCATTCTTGAATGCGATTCATTTTCAATTACAGATAAAATTTCATCAATATTTTTGTTTTTTTCAATGGAGACAATCTCAGCTCTAGGCACCATTATATCTTCAACATTTTTTTTATTAAGATCTAATATATTTTTTATTAAATTTTTTTCATTAATATCTTCAAAATCATTATTATTAAATTCATGAGAATTTGATTTTTCCTCAGCAATAAAACTAAGTATATCTTCTTTGCTTGCTTCATTGGATAGAAGTTTTTTTATCAGCCAATTTTTCCAGGTTTCTTTTTTTTGAATATCTTTGTTTTGCATAAAATTATATCAAATATGGATCCCCAATTCCTAATTGCTTCAAAATATTAACTTCGATTTTTTTCATTACTAAGAAATCCTTTAATTTAAAATGAACATAATCATTAATATGTAAAAAACTATGTATTATAAGATGAGTCATATGATTATAAAAATCTATTTTATTTTTACAAGCATCTTTATAAATCGTTTCTATTCCAAAAACTATATCACAGTGTTTCTCTTCTTTTTTATTTTTAAAATTTGTTCTTGTAATAAAAGTTAAAACATCAGTCGAATTATTAATTTTTTTATATTTTCTATTCAATTTTTTTACAAATTTGTCATTTGCTAAAATAAAATTACAGTAATAGTTAATATTGTTCACAAATTTCAAATCTTTTTTATAGTAAAGAACTCTTCCTATAATTCCATCAACTTTTTTTATACGTCTTGACCAACGATTACTTTTACTATTGATTGTATAGTTTATCATTTTGAATTTTCATAAGCATTAATAATTCTTCTAACAAGATCGTGCCTTATTACATCATTCTCTCCCAAATAAACAAATCCAACATCTTGTAGTTTCTTAAGCTTATTTTCTGAGTCTAACAACCCTGACTCACTTTTAGATATTAAATCAATTTGTGTTTTATCTCCAACAACAACCATTTTACTATTTTTTCCAAGCCTAGTTAAAAACATTTTCATTTGAATTTTTGTAGTATTTTGAGCTTCATCTAAGATGATATAGCAATCTTCTAGTGTTCTACCGCGCATAAAGGCTATTGGTGCAATCTCAATTATGCCATTCATGATTTTTTTTTCTACTTGGTCAAACGGCATCATTTGATAAAGAGCATCATAAATTGGCCTTAAAAAAGGGTCTACTTTTTCTTTTAAATCTCCAGGAAGAAAACCTAATTTTTCTCCAGCCTCTACAGCAGGTCTTGATAAAATAATTTTATTAACCAAACCCTTTTGAAGATATGACACTGCTTTGGCTACAGCTAAAAAAGTTTTTCCTGTGCCTGCTGGACCAATTGCAAAAACTATATTTTTATTATTTAGTAATTCAAAATATTTTTTTTGATTTAGAGATCTTGGAATAATTTTTCTTTTTTTTGTTTGTATAAATAAATCTAACTGTGTGTTGTCATTAGAATCTAAAAAAAGCAAACTTTTTGTATCTTTGATTTTTTCTTCATCAATTTCAACTCCTTTTTTTGCTTCTTTAAATAATTTTTCTAAAGTCACTTTTGTTTCTTCTATAGATATTTTTGTTCCTATTATTTTTACAATATTTCCTCTATATTTAATTTTAACATTATTCATTTTTTCTAACAAATGTATATTTTGATCAGAAACTCCAAACAAACTACTTAATATACTATTATCATTAAACTCAATTTGTATTGAATTAGTTACTTGCTTCATAAATTTTTCCTTCTAAAGCAAAATCAGTTGATCTAATAATATGAGTATCTAGAATTTTACCTTTTAAATTTTTTTTAGATTCAACAAAAACACTTTGATTATATATCGAACGTCCAATGTACTGATTATTATGGCGCCCCATTCTATCATACAAAACTTTCATTTTTTTGTTTATAAATGAATTGTTATAATTTTTTTGTTGTAACTTAAGTAACGATTGTAATTCTTTTAATCTGGATTTTTTTTCAGTCAAATTAATATCATCCATGTTAAATGCAGGTGTGCCAGGTCGTGGACTAAACATAAAAGAATAGGCTATAGTAAATTTTATTTTTTTAACTATATCAATAGTTTTTTCAAAATCATCTTTTGATTCACCTGGAAAACCAACAATAAAATCCGATGAAATTGCTATATCATTTCGTTTCATTTTTAACTTATTGATGATTTCACAATATTCATTAACAGTATGTTTTCTATTCATTTTTTTTAAAATTTTATCTGATCCTGATTGAATTGGTAAATGAAGAAAAGGCATCAATTTTGAATTTTTTCCATGAACATCTATTAAAGAATCATTCATATCTATTGGATGTGAAGTCATGTAACGAATTCTTTTTATATTTTCAATCTCAGAAATAGTATCAATTAAATAGGCTAAATCTACTTGTTTACCCTGTTGATTTTTACCATGATAGGCATTAACATTTTGACCTAATAAAATGATTTCTTTAATTCCATTACTTACATATTTATTTATCTCAGCAATAATATCTTCAATAGAGCGTGAAAATTCTGATCCTCTTGTATAAGGCACCACACAAAATGAACAAAATTTATCACATCCTTCTTGAATAGAAATAAATTCAGAAACTGAATTTGAAGATTTAAATATTAAATTTTTAAATTTTTCGTTTTGTAAAAAATCATCATTAATATATCTATCATCTTCTTCAATCATTAATGGCAATTTATGATATGATTGAGGACCAACTATATAATCAACTGAAGGAGCTCTTTTTTTAATTTCTTCTCCTTCTGCTTGAGCAACACAACCTGAAATAACTAATTTATAATTATTTTTATCTTTTCTTTTAATTTGATTTATTCTGCCAATATCTGAATATACTTTTTCAGCAGCTTTTTCTCTAATATGACATGTATTAAGAACAATTAGATCTGCATTTTCAATATTTTTAGTTACTGAATATCCTTTTGGTTCAAACAAATTAACTAGCCTGTTGGAATCATAAACATTCATTTGACAGCCATAAGATTTAATAAATATTTTTTTGCTGGTCATATTATTTATTTACTGTTTTTTCAAAAATTAAAGCATCTTCTCTAATATTATTTATATTATAATAATTCTTTCTTTTACCTATTTTATAAAAACCATTTTTTTTATATAAATTTATTGCTGGTATATTATTTTCTGAAACCTCAAGAGATATTTTATTCAAAGGTTGTGCAAAAGAAAAAGAAGAAATAGAATTAATCAATGAAGATGCTTTTCCAATTTTACGGTATTTAAAATCAACATATAATAACAATATCTCATATTCTGAAATTTTTTCAATAGCTATTAAATTTCCAAGAATAAAAGCAACTAAAATATTTGATTCCCAAAAACCAAAAGAAAAATCACTTTTTTTATTAATTTGGTCATTAATTTCATTTGTGGACCAACCAAGTTGATTAAAGTAATCCAAATCAGATTTATTTTTAACTACAAGATTAGCACATAAATTAATATTGCTATAATTTAATAATTGTGTTTTTTGCAATGATTTATCTTAGTAAATTATTTTTTGATATATAGATCGGTGATATTACTTTATCTAGAGGTAAAGTTTCAATAATGTCATAATTTTTTTTTATAATGTCTTCTATATGCATAATTTTATGATTTTCATTATTTATTATCCTAGAAATATTATTAGATAAAGAAAAATTAGAAACAGAATATTTAAATCTTATAGATTCAATATCCGAGTATTGAAGCTTCCCTTCAACTTTCTTTAGAATATAACATTTTTTTTCTTCCGAAAAAATAGAAGCAAAACATTGATTATTAGACGAGTAAACTAGATATAATGTCTTTTTATGAAAAGATTTATTTGTTCCAAGTTTTAGCAAATCAAAACATGACATGTTTAGTAAAGGCAAATTTTTTGAAATACTAAGTCCATACATAAACGCAATGCCGACTCTAAGAGCCGTATAAGATCCTGGACCTGAACATACAAATAATTTTTTAATATGATTGCCTAATTCAAATTTTTTTTGTAATTTAAGAAATTTAGATACAATTTTATCACTAATTTTATTACTTTTTTTATCGAGAATCTGTATAGATTGAATTAATTTATTTTTATTAATAATAAAAAATTTTGGTTCTGGAGAAACTGTGTCTAAAAATAATATCATAATAAAAACAAAATTCTTTAATTTTTATTTTAAAACTTTAATTTTTTTTATTATTCTTATTAGTTCTGGAGTTCAAGCTAATAATATTAAAAATTCAGCAGTTGTATTTATGTATCACAAATTTGGTGAGGAAAAATATCCATCAACAAATATAAGAATTGAGCAATTTGAAGAACATTTAAATGAATTTTCCAAAAAAAAATATTCAGTACTGCCACTTAATTTTATTTTAGATACAATTATTAATGATGGCAAATTACCAAATAACACAATTGGAATTACTGTTGATGATGCTGATCGATCTTTTTACACAGAAGGATGGCCTAGATTGAAAAAAATGGGATTCCCAGTAACTTTATTTGTTAACACAGAATCTATCACAAATCGTAAAAATTACTTAAGCTGGGATGAAATTAGACAATTAAAAAATGAAGGTGTTACTATAGGTTCTCATTCACATACTCACGAACATATGGCTTCATACAATCTTGATGAATTAATATATGAAATTGAAACTTCAAATAAAATTTTTTTAAAAGAATTAGGAAGTATACCACAAATGTTTGCCTATCCTTATGGTGAGGTTGACGAAAAATTTTTTGCAGTATTAAAAGAATATAAATTCAAGATAGCTTTTGGCCAACATTCAGGTGTAATAAACGAAACTTCAAATTTATATTTTTTACCTAGATTTTCTCTAAATGAAAAATATGGTGAATTAGATAGAGTGCAATTCGCAGCAAATACAAAAGGTTTGGGTGTTTATGATTTTGTACCTACAAACCCTCATGTTTTAGATAATCCACCTTATATAGGATTTTCTTTACTTGACCAAAAATTATCAAAAAATTTAAATTGTTTCGTATTTGATAGTGAGGGATCAGTAGAAAAAGATATTTTTAAATTTAATGAAAGAATTGAAATAAGATTAAATAGAAAAATAAATAAAGGAAGAACTAGATTAAACTGCACAGTAAAGGATGGGGATTATTGGAGATGGTTTGGTTTCCAATTCTATCTATAAATTTTTTATAAAAAAGACTGATTATTATCGTAATTTTGTAATTTATTCTTCTCAATAATTAATCTGATAGTTTCAACATATTTTGCATCTTCTGCATATACTTGTAATTCATTAATCAAAAGAGTAACATCTAAAAAATTTTGTTTTTCTCTTAGATTGTTTCTAACTTCTCTAAATTTTTTGTAGGCTCTATGCGTATTAATATTTTTAAAATAGGACTCAACACTCTTATCAATTGAAGAAAAAAACTTAATTAAGTGTTTTTTGCCTTTTTCCCTTTCAGAAGGAATAATGCCAATATTTTTATCAAAAGTGTATTCACCAAACAAAGCATTGTATTCAGTCGCAAATCTTGATGATCCCCAACCGCTTTCATTAGCTGCTTGTGCAATAACTATTGAATTAGGTATTATATCTACAGAAATAAGTAATTCATTAATAACATCAACCTTATGTTTATTCTTAGTTTGAATTAAGTATTTTTTTGCTAAATCTAAAACAAATTTTTGACTATTTTTATCAAGTGTTTTGTTTGAATTTAAAAAATTTTTAATTTCATTTAATCTTTGTCTTTGAGCAATAATTTTTTGATTTTCATAAATTGCTATAGGAAGAACAAGATTTATAAATTTTTCTTTTTTTGTACTTAAATCTTGAGGTAATTTAATCTTGTTATTAGATATACTAGCCTGCTTAAAGCTATCCTCTAAATCTTGAAGATTATCTTGATACTCTCGTATAGTGTCATTTAAAAAACGATAGCTTATTTTTTTTTCTTCACTGTCATAATTTAAATCTTTCAAAAAAATATTCTCTATTTCTTTATTAGAAGTTAAAGAAAGACTCTTTTTTTCAGAAATATCTTCTGTAATTTCATTAGAAAATTCTTCGTAATGATTATTATATTTTCCAATAAAAAAAATATTTAAAACAATTGAAAAAACAAACGGTAATGCAAGAAAAGCAATTGTAGAATATGAGATATTAATTTTAGCTTTATAAATATTTTTAATATTATTTTCTTTTTGATGGTTTAAAAAATGATCATTTGTTGTTTGTTCAATAGGATACCTTTTTCGGTATTCTTCGTGATATGAATCTATATTAATTATTTTAGGCAACTGCTCTTACCTCTCTAACTTCTGGAATATAATGTTTAAGCATATTTTCAATACCTGCTTTGAGTGTTGCTGTTGAACTTGGACAACCAGAGCAAGCGCCTTGCATGCGCAAATAAACTATACCCTCCTCAAACTTTTCATAAATTATATCTCCTCCGTCCATAGAAACTGCTGGTCTAACTCTTGTGTCAATTAAATCTTTAATTTGCAAAACTATATCGGAATCATTTGATTGGCCAACATGTGGATCAGTAATTTTGCTTTTATCCTCAATATTTTTTTCACCTGAGTCATAATGTTCAGTTATAGCATTAATGACTAAGGGCTTTAGTTCTTGCCAATTAACATCTGCAGATTTAGTTACTGAAATAAAATTATTGCCAAAAAAAACACTTTTTACTCCAGTATTAGAAAAAATTCTCTTTGCCAAAGGGGAATTATTTGCATCATTAGCACTTTCATAAAATACCGTGCCACTCTCAATCACTTCTCTACCAGGTAGAAATTTTAAAGTCAAAGGGTTCGGTGTAGGCTCAGATTGAATAAACATATGAAAATTATATAGTTATTATTGTGTCATTCGTATGAAAAAATTATGATCAATATAAATTATTGGGGATACTAGGGTTTATTAAGGCCTATAGTATCATAAACCTTAGTCAAAACCGAATCGGCAACAGTTATAGCGCTTTCTTTGCCTTGTTTCATAATAATATCTAGATAATCTTTGTCATTCATTAATTTAGTTATATTTTTTCGTATCGGTTCAACTTTATCAACCAAAACATCTGATAAATCATTTTTTAAGACAGAAAATTCTTTTCCTTGATATTCTTTGATGATTTCATCAGTAGTCTTATTATTCAAAGCCGCAAACATTGATAATAAATTGAGTGCCTCAGGTCTTTTATTTGCATCATTTATATTATCTGGCAAACCTGAAGAATCTGTTTTTGCTTTTTTAATTTTTTGAACAATTGCATCATTAGAATCATTCAGCATAATTCGTGAATATTCAGATGGATCTGATTTACTCATTTTTTTTGTACCGTCTCTAAGACTCATTACTCGTGTTGCTTCTCCAAAAATTAAAGGTTCAGGCAAGGGAAATAAATTTGTTTTAAAATCATTATTAAATTTTTGTGCAATATCTCTAGTTAATTCTAAATGTTGTTTTTGATCCTCTCCAACTGGAACATGTGTAGCTAAATAAATTAATATATCTGCAGCCATTAAAGTTGGATAAGAAAATAAACCAACTGATGCTTTTTCTTTATCCTTACCAGCTTTATCTTTAAATTGTGTCATTCGGTTTAACCAACCCATACGAGCAACACAACTAAATACCCAAGCTAATTGAGTGTGATGAGGAACCTGAGATTGTGCAAATAAAACATTATGTTTTGGGTCAATTCCTGAAGCAATAAATGTGGCTATTACTTCTCGTGTTTTTTGAGCCAATAATTTTGGATCTTGCCATACAGTTATGGCATGAAGATCTACAACACAAAAAAAACACTCGTATTCTTTTTGAAGAGTAACAAAGTTTTTAATAGCTCCTAAATAGTTTCCTAAATGCAGGTCTCCAGAAGGCTGTACACCCGATAAAATTCTTTTAGATTTTTTCATAGTCATTTGTTTATATAACCCTTTAAATCTTGAATCGTGATAACTTTTAACACAAAAATCAACCCTATATAAATTATTTTACAGAAGGTAAGAATTAGTATGAGCAGCCCTATTTTAGATAAAATGCTAATATCATTGACATTAAATAATAAAATTTTATTTAAATAATAACAAACGTAGCCCATAACACCTGAGGCAATTATGATTTTTAGACTATTGTTAATTAGTTGAGAATCCAATTTGAGATTATTTCTAAAACTTAAAAATATATATAATAATAAAGCATTAATCCATGCACTAATAGCAGTAGCTGCTGCAATGCCCATTTCTCTCATTGATTGGATTAATAATATGGACAAAATAATATTTGCTGCAACACTTACTATGGATATATAAAGAGGTGACTTAGTATCTTCTCTGGCAAAATAACATGTTACTAAAACTTTTATTAAAATATAAGCTGGCAAACCTAAAGCGAAAATTGATAAAACTTTTGAGGTATAGAAAGTATCAATAGACAAAAATTCTCCTCTTTCAAATAAAATATTTATTATCGGATTTGCAAGAATATATAAACCAAATGCTGAAGGAAGAGAAATTAATAAACAAAATTCTAAAGATCTATTTTGTATGGTTTCAATTTCTTCTTTTTTATTTTTTTTAATAGCTTTAGATAAACTTGGAAGGAGTACGATTCCCATTGCAATACCAAAAATAGCAAGGGGTAATTGATTTAAACGATCTGCATAATAAATGTGGCTAATAGCTCCTATGGGCAAAAATGAAGCAATGATTGTGCCAATAATAATATTGATTTGAATAACGCCTGACCCGATTAATCCAGGAAAAAATAAACGTAAAAATTTTTTTAATCTTTCATTAAATTCAGGAATACGAATACGAGGACGATAGAATTGTAAAACAGCTTTATATAAATAAATAAACTGAAATAGTCCTCCAATTAAAACCCCATATGATAGCGCATGTCCTGCTGTTAATAATTGCGGTGTTAAAACAAAAAGTGAGAGAATAAGACTAATATTTAATATAGCAGGAGCAAAGGCGCCTGCTACAAATTTTTCATGAACATTATTAATAGAAGCAAAGTGGGAAACAAGTGATATAAATATAAGATAGGGAAAAATTATTTTTCCAAAATGAACAGCTAAATCAAATGCTTCTTTATTATCAGAAAATCCTGGAGCTAATATTTGAATGATATACGGCATGCCAAAGAAAAAGATGATAGTTAAAGTAACCGTAACAAATAGTAATAATGACATTGTGTTTTCAACAAAATCTGCTGCTTCATGATCATCTTTTGAATTAATCACAACACCAGAGAAAACAGGAATTAGTGCAGCGCTATAGGCTCCTTCAGCTAATACTCGGCGAAAAAAATTAGGAATCCTAAAAGCTACAAAAAAAGCATCAGCAATTACTGTGGAACCAAGAAACTTGGCAATCAATATATCTCTTACAAAACCTAAAATACGACTAAGAAAAGTATAAAAACTAACAGTAAAAAAAGATCTAAAAAAACCCTGCATATAACAATTT
>MDTE01118200.1_pt1 | contig 14242 bp, 8 predicted proteins | sample 811231 | NCBI WGS metagenome assembly MDTE01 (sample SAMN05326651, study PRJNA326480) | marine metagenome | isolation source: seawater | place: Indian Ocean: Red Sea | collected 2010 | reverse complement strand
TGTGACGACGTTGGCATTGGTAAGACATTTGCTAGGCTAATGCTCATCGAACGCATGGTGCTTTTTTGAGGCTAGGCACATACTAGTATCGTTAAAAAATGAAACTTGGTTTTTGGGCATGTCATGAACGTTGAGAGGCTGGGCAGTTATTGCTGTCCAACACACGTATTCAGGGCATTTAGTGCCGGCGGTAACTCGCCGGGGGGACGCCCAGCCAGCGCTTGAACGCGCGGCTGAAATTCGCCGCATCGCTGAAGCCTAACGAGTGTGCGATGTTCGCTATGGCTAGTTCGAACGAACCAGTTGAGCTGCGGCGCGGTCTTGCCGCGCCTTATCGCGCAACGTCCTAAAACTTGTAGACTCGGCGCGTAGCCGACGAATAAGAGTACAGACAGACACATTCATTTCCGTCGCGGCGTTCTGGATGCAAAGTGATTTCGAATCCTCAAACTGAATCTGGGACACGAGAATCAGTATTAGCCTTGGCGAAATCTCTCATCGGGTGACGAGCGTAAAGCCGCACTGACAGGCTGAAGCGAGATTTACACGCTTAAGCGAAAACGCAGGGTGGTGAACTCTACCCTGCGCTAGCTAACTCACGTTCTCCCTGCATTATTTCTTCTAAAGTTCTCACTAACACCGGCCTGAATAATTCATAATTCTCGCTCATCGGGAAATGCCCCAACCCCTCCAGCATCTCGTAATGCACACTCGGGCCTATTCTCTTCGCAGAAGCCTCTACGTGCTCAGGAGGACAAGTGAAATCATATTCCCCCGCATACATAAATATAGGGGTCTTTTCTGCATCGATGCGATCCGCCCGCCCTTCATCAGAGTTATCCACACCCCAAAGATGCAGGTCGTTTCGTAAACTTCTTGGGTGCGCACCCTGAAACATACGATTTAATTGCCTATCTGCCCGCGACATATTCGGAGACGTGACCGCGTCTACAAGACCAGGCTCCATCATGGGCACGTTTATCGACGAGTCAATCCACCAATCGTGATAAAAACCATAGGTAGGAACCGCTCCGGCGAGGGCGATAAATCCTCGAAATTTTTCAGGGAAACGCTCAGCCAGATGAAGAGCAATTACTCCGCCGATGCTGCACCCCAAGAAAATAGGTCTCTGAAGATTTAGAGACTCACTGAAAGACATCACGAAATTAGTTATCCATTTAGACTTTAATGGCTGATCGGATGAAAAAAAGTCTTTGTCAAAGGATGGATCGCTTTTTCCGTGGGCAGGCAAATCATAAGCGATGAAACGATACTTTTTTGTCAGTTCCCTATCTTCCAACAAATGCCACCATTCTCGATTTTCATTTCCCGCAGTATGTTGGCACAACACGGGAATCCCCTCACCAGCTTCGAAATAAAACACTTTGTGTCGACAGCCATCCACTATGACATTGGTATAACGACCGGTGGCCTGCCAATCTTCCCGCCATACAGGGTCGTCTGGCAGGCGGACTTCCCCGACTAGACTTCGACCGACTTCTATCCACGCCGATAAAGTAGCCATCTGCTGAAATAACAACGAAATATCGCCTTCGAATTGCATTGCCGAAGTCGCGATCGCTGCAAAAATTGTTTGTCTCATCGGAACAGGAGAAGGTTGGAAGATAGCCGACCAGACTTCTCCCGCTGCGGCCAGCGTAAAACTGCTTCGCGCCAACGGCCCGACATTTTCTAAAACCTGTTCGACTTTTCCTTTGTGAATCGAGAAGGTATAGCGCTCTTGGTCGACGGCAATAGTGAACTCCCCATTAAAAGAGCGTCCGTTGTTACTACAAGCCGGGTCCTGATTAATCGCCACGATCCATTTGTCCAGCCAACTTCGGGTCACTTTCATGAAAATTTCTCCCAAATAAGTCGTCCTCCGAATACCAAAACAACACTTAGATCTTTGTTCCGAGGAGCAACGAGTCTTGTCAATACTGAATTAATATACGCGATCCTTTTCATTCGAAACACCCTGAGCAGAACTGAATAAAGGGCACATTTTTCTAGTAGAGCCCAGATCTTGGGTATTTTCTTTTTATTTTCGTTAGACTGGAGAACAAGCAGTCGATGGGGAGAATTCGCATGCCTAAAACATTTTTTCAAAATGCCAACCTGTTAGACGGTGTCAGTCCACCAATACCAGGAACTACTGTAATACTGGAAGGAAACCGAATCGTAGAAATTGAAACCGGCAAGAAAAAAGTTTCTGTCCCGACAGACAACGACCAGGTATTCGACTTAGACGGCAAAACGCTTATGCCCGGCATGGCGTTCTGCCACTTTCATGTCGCCTACGACAATGTTGCGAGTGGACAAGAAATCGATCTGAAACACTCTCCGACAATGCTGACGTTAGTCGCCGCAAAAAACGCCGAACTGCTTTTACACTGCGGATACACCATTGCAGTTGGAGCCGGGGCCGCACACTACATAGACGTCACTCTGCGAGACGCAATTAACCGGAAAATGATACCCGGCCCTCGGATGATGGCATGCGGGCGGGATGTTGTCACAACTGGTGACTCCGTCGACTTCCATCCTAAATGGTGGAATCTCGGACTCGAAGGCCTAGCCAAATTATGCGACGGGCCAGATGAATTCAGAAAAGCGGTCCGTGAAGAAATCGCGAACGGTGTTGAAATTGTGAAGCTATACCCTACGGGTGGACACGGGCTCCCGCATGAGCGCGAGTTTATGAGCATGGGAGAAGACGAAATCAACATGGCTGTCCGCACAGCCCATGAGCGTGGATCCAAAATTCGGGGACACCTGATTAGCAAACAAGGTATTTTAACCTCTTTAAAGGCTGGCATAGATGTAGTAGATCATGGAGACGGTACTGATGACGAATGTATCGAATGGTTCCTAAAACGCGGTAGCTTTCTCGCGCCTAGTTTGTACCTCCCATCGCGACTTGTAAGCGCCTATTTAAGTGGAGAGGCTCCCGGGCTCCGCTCACTCATTCCGGATTTGGAAAAGACGCTAGAGTCGCATCCCGAGAACGTGAAACGCGCAAACGATGCGGGTGTGCCGATTGTCGTAGGAGACGATTTTGGGTTTGGAGAATTAATGGCGCATGGAGATTACGCTAAAGAGCTCGCGGTTTACCCAGAACTATGTGGAGTGTCCAACCTTGATGTCATCCGTTGGGCAACTCGGAATGGTGCCGAACTATTTGGGCGACTAGAGGACCTCGGAACTATAGAGTCAGGCAAGCTCGCTGACCTGCTTGTTGTCGACGGAGATCCATCCCTCGATCTCCGCGTACTAGCTGAGCGCACCAACCTGAAAGCAGTTATGAAAGAAGGACAATTTGTCACCTGCGAGTTAGAGCCTTGCACGACCAACGTACCAGTATGATACTTTTCGAACAGTAATATAGAACCCATACTCAGTTTGGACAAATCGCACGAGGTTTTTGCGGAACTGGAACACACACTTAGAACAAAAAACCGGCGGTGCCAGACTCAAGTCCCCCCAAAACAACAGTGTCCGCGAGCGCAAAGTAACAATGACTAGCCTAGCGTGACAATTGGAATTTCTGGCTACCCATGCTTCGATACCCTAGCTCTTTTTAGACCTTTTTTGCAATGCACCATAATAGTGTAGAATACATGTTGCACCAGTCAAAATTAGTATGTAGGCCTGTCTAATAGAGACTGGTAATTAATGCCAAGCAATCGGAAAAAATCCACTGCTGTATGGTTCCCTCTTTTTCTCGAGTCCGGAAAGGAAAATCTTTTGCTCTTCCGACCGAACCCGTTCAAAAAAAACAAACAGGAATCAAAATGTCGAGACTCGAAGCGGTAGAACAAAAATTTTCAGACTGGGTCGTCGGAAACCCGTTCAAGGTCGTCATACTGTCGTGCGTTTGGGTCGCGCTGGCAGCATTCGGGACGTCTAGACTGTTTTTCGATTCAAGCTATCGGGTCATGTTTTCCGAAGAAAACCCACAGCTCGTCGCTCTTGAGAACATTGAACAGACCTACAGTGAAAACCATAATGTAATTATTGTTCTAGCTCCCAGCCATAAAGACGTCTTTACACGGGAAACGTTAAAGGCGGTGGAAACGCTCACCGAGAAATCCTGGCAAATCCCTTATTCCACGCGTGTCGACTCTATCTCCAATTTCCAATATACCACTGCACAAGGAGATGACTTGATTGTTCGTGACATGGTGCAAAATGCATCTCTGTACACGGACAAGCAACTGGATGATGTCAAACGCGCTGTAATGGCAGAGCCTGCTCTCGCCAATCGCCTTATTTCTGACTCTGGTGATGTGACAGGAATTAACATTAACATCTCAATGCCGGAACAAGAAAAAGCCGAGGCGACTCCACTAATAGCCGCATTCGTTAGAAACATCGCTGAAGAACTGGAACAGGAATACCCTCACATTAAGACCTATTTGTCCGGCGTTGTTATGTTGGACAATTCTTTTTTCGAAAGTTCTATGCGAGACTTTAGTCAGCTAGTGCCAATCAGCTTCGGTTTGATGATGCTCATCATCGCAATTCTTGCAGGCGGTCTCGTGGGCACGATTATCACGATGATAGTCATCGTTGCTTCCGTAGTAGCAGCTATGGGCATGTCGGGCTACATCGGATTCCCTCTAACCGGCATGTCAACATCCGCGCCAATTATCATACTTACAGTAGCGATAGCGAACTGCGTTCACGTTTTAGTCACCTTTACACAGGAGATGGGTAAAGGCATGACAAAAGAGAACGCAATGAAAGAAAGTCTCAGAATCAATCTTCAGCCGGTCTTTCTCGCAAGCATCACGACGGCTATCGGATTCACTAGCCTCAACTTCAGTGAAGTACCACCATTCGCGCATCTGGGGAACATTGTTTCTATGGGCGTAGTCTTTGCATTTGTTCTCACCGTCACATTTCTTCCCGCCATAATCGCTATTTTGCCCTCTAAGATTTTGCGTAAAGAATCCTCAACTAAGCAAGATACATGGATGAGCACACTGGGTGATGCGGTTATCCACAGGCGCCGACTCCTCCTCTGGCTCCTCCCCGTTACGATGATTGTGTTGATCTCCAATATTCCGAGAAATGAGTTCAATGATGTTTTTGTGCATTATTTTGATACCTCAATCCCTTTTAGGGCCGACTCCGATTTTATGGTGGAAAACCTGACGGGTGTCTATATAAACGACTATTCTCTCGAGTCGGGCGAGCCAGGTGGAATCAGCAACCCCCAGTTCTTGAAGGAGGTGGAAGAGCTCGCGTTGTGGATCGAGACACTGCCAGAGTCGGTCCATGTTGACCGTTTCACTACTACCATGAAACGACTAAATAAAAGTATGCATGGAGATGCCGACGAATACTACAAGCTGCCTCAGGAAAGGGAATTAGCTGCTCAATACCTTCTGCTATACGAAATGTCCCTTCCCTATGGTCTGGATATCAACAACCAGATAAACGTCGACAAGTCCGCTACTCGTTTGACTCATACCTTCGGAAACATCTCTAGTAAACAGACCGTCGCACAGGAAGAACAAATACTTGACTGGATAGAAGAAAATGCGTCGAGTATAAAAACGGTCACAAGCGGAAGTATTGTGCAAACGTTTTCCCGAATTGGTCTAAGAAATAGTAAGGCGATGATCCTGGGAACGTTACTCGCGCTTGCAGCGATATCCATCATTTTAATTATCGCTTTAAGATCACTCAAGTTGGGTCTGATAAGCCTAATACCGAACTTAACCCCCGCAGCAGTCGGATTCGGCTTGTGGGGGATTTTCGTCGGAGAAGTTGGCATAACTCTCTCTGTAGTTACGGGAATGTCCTTTGGGATTGTCGTCGACAACACGGTACATTTTTTGTCTAAATACCTTCGCGCTAAACGGGAAAATGGGTTGCCTGTAGAAGATGCCATACGATACGCTTTTCAAACCGTGGGCAAAGCTCTATTGGTTACCACCTCGACATTGGTCGTAGGCTTTTTGACTCTAGCGACTTCGAGTTTCAAACTTAATTCAGATATGGGTCTGCTGACAGCTGGAGTCATTGCTATAGCCTTAGTCAATGTGTTTCTTTTGCTTCCACCTCTGCTGATGAAAATTGAAGGTCCTACCGCAAAGGTGGAAGTCTAAACATCAGAAATTTGTTCGGCCAAGAAAAATCGAGGAGAATATAAGGACAGAATATACAAGACGCATTACTCTATAGGCATGAAAAAAATTCACAAGCAGGGCAAAATAAAAAGTTCTTGGGCGCTATGTATATTTCTGATAGCTGTCGGCTTGCTTCCGGCAAAAGCAAACACCTGGAAAACGCTAGAGAACATGTCCAGTTCCGATCTGGCAATCTTTGACAGTCGACAAGAAACCGCGAGAGACCCTGACTTCCCGTATATGCCGGCCGAGCGCTATCCCTATGCTGCTCCTTACACTGCAGAGGAAATGGGATACCGCGCTAGTGAATTTCCTCAGATGTCAAGATGGGATCACACACGCGCGTCAGTGTACGGGTTTATCACCAGCACCGGCTTTGCTGACACCGGTATAATGAACACTAGAGTGCGACAGAATGGTCGCGACGGTTTTATTGGTTACCTCGAAGATACAGGTGTTAGTGAACCTGCTGCCGACTGGATTGGTTTCGGCAGATTTCCGCCCGTGTTCGAAAAATTCCAACAGATCTGGACGATCAAACGAGTGGGACCCACAAGTCCAGAAAAATTAGAGGTCAACCTTTATATTCCGGAACTCCGCAAAGTCCGAAAAATGCCTCCCCCGATTAGAGATGAACGATTTGCTAAAGGAGCCATTACTTTCGATGATTCGGTCGGTCGAGATCCATGGGAACAGAAATGGGAGCTGATAGGTACTGATGTTTTATACCAGACCGTCCGTTATCCCAACACTCGGAAAACCGTAACTTTCAATCTCGATGGCAAAGGATTTGTTGACAAAGCCCCGAGTTCTATCAAATTGATGGGGGACAGCTACCAATATTATACCGAAAAAGATGGTGTGGAATGTTGGGTTTTAAAGGCCACGATCGACCCCGAATGGTTGCCAAACTACAAAGAAAAATACCTTCTGTATTGGTTGGAGAAAACCACTTTCTTTCCTCTAAGAATGGAGAAATACGATCACGACGGAAAATTAATGATGATCGAGGTCCGACACGCAGAGAAAAAAAATGAAGCTCTCGGAGAATTCGGATATATGTCAAGAGCGGTAATAAACTGGGAGATACAGCAGGATTTGATTGGGATGAATACCCAGGATTCTCATATCGTAGAAAATTGGACCAAGGAAGAAGAAGCCTATTTTTTCAATGCCGAATTCATGTTGCGCGAGTGGCTAATTACCCCGCTCAAAAGTCAACTCATGCCGAAAGGGCCTAGAGAGTTTTACATGCGACCTCTTTTGCATCCAGAGAAATTCCCAAATCACCGTAATATCGAACTACCGACTCACGTTGCACGGAGATATCAGGCCCAGGAGAAAGCCGGCCACCTCGTGTTCGACGAACGGTAGAAAGCGCAGTTGCTGGCTGTTGCAAATTTATGACGAAAATGACAGCGCTGACTTGTAAAGAAAAGCACGCTAGAAACTATGTGCAATTGTCATTAAGTTTGATTCCCGTCAAACTGTGCGCCGTTCTTATAGTCTCCTTTATATTTCCTCTGGTTCTCCAGGCCCAAAGCTGGAAGACGGTCGAGAATATTTCGCCTTCTGACCGAGCACTTTTCGACGAACGGAAACAGACACCAAGGGACACGACCATCCCTTACATTCCTTCCGAGCCCTATCCCTTCAAGCCACCCTATACGGCAGAAGAAATGGGTTACCGCGCAAGCGAATTTCCTCATATGACTCGCTGGTCCCACGTTCGCGCGCAAGTTTTCGGCTTTATAACGAGTACCGGGTATTCGGATATAGGGATCATGATCGGTAGGACCCGTCAAAATGGTCGCGATGGACTGCTAGGCTACATAGCCGACACGCCACCTGGCGAGATCTCCCATGCCCTTATAGGAATAGCGGCCTACCCTCCCGCTCTGGAAAACTTTCAACAGCTTTGGAACACAAGGAGAATTGATCAAGACAATCCGACCCGACTCGACATCGCTATTTATAGTCCTAGCCTCCGGAAAGTCCGAAAGATGCCACCACCCCGGCGGGACGACCGATTCCCTGCTAATGCGATGACGTTTGACGACTCGGTCGGCCGAGATCCATGGGAGCAGCAGTGGCAGTTAGTGGGAACAGATGTTCTGTATGAGACCGCTCGCTATCCCAACACTAGACCAGTAGTAACTTTCAATCCCCAAGGTCGAGGGTTCACGGATGTTGACCCATCATCGATCAAGTTGATGGGAGAAAGCTATGAGAACTATACCGAAAAAAATGGTGTAGAATGTTGGGTACTGAAGGCGACTATCGACCCCAAGTGGTTACCCAACTACAAAGAGAAATATCTTCTGTACTGGTTGGAGAAAACGACGTTTTTCCCTCTTAGAATGGAAAAATACGACCACGACGGAAACCTGATGATGATAGAAGTTCGGCATGCGGCAAAGGAAAACCCCGCTCTAGGAAACTTCGGCTACGCGACGAGAACCTCGATTTACTGGGATATAGGCCAAGACCTGATCGGCATGGCATCGGGGGATTCGCATATCCTCCGGGACTGGACTAAAGAAGAAGAAGACAATTATTTCAGCGCAGAATTTATGCTACGAGAATGGATGGTTGTCCCTCTCAAAACACAACTATTACCCAATGGACCAAAGGAGTTTTTCCTTCGACCTAATCTATACCCAGATAAATTTCCGAATCATCGCAACACCCAATTACCACCCGAAGTAGAGCGGAGATACCGAGCCCAAGAACACGCTGGCCACCTTGTATTCGACGAATAGAAAAACAATCGCTACTGTCAAAAAAACCAAAAGTAATACCTAAATCTGCGAGAAATGAAAACAACTACTATTGAAAAAATGCCCATTAGAAAATACTCCCAATCAGTATCAAACGTACTAATTCTGTGCTTATCCGTAGTCACGGTAACAGTCAATCTATCTGGACACGAGGCTCAAGCCCGGAGTTGGAGAACGCTCGAAAACATCTCGACGGCAGATCGCGCTCTGTTCGATGACCGCAAGCAAACACCCAGAGATGCTACTATCCCCTATATCCCGGCCGAACCGTATCCGTTCACCGCGCCCTACACAGCCGAAGAGATGGGTTACCGAGCTGCCGAGTTTCCCTCCAAACCTCGTTGGTCTCACATTCGAGCACAGGTTTTTGGCTTTGTGACCAGTACCGGCTTTTTCAACGCTGGGATTGTTAGTGCGAGAACACGTCAATTCGGCCGTGATGGCTTGATGGGATACATTGCCGACGTAGAGCCGGGAGGAATTTCCTACAACCTTCAGGGAATAGCGGCCTATCCTCCAGCGATTGAAAACATGCAACAGTTCTGGAGATACAGGAGAATCGATCAGGACAATCCGGCCAGACTTGATATTGCGATTTACAGTCCTTCAATGCGTAAAGTGCGTAAGATGCCGCCGCCCCGCCGCGACGATCGAGAGCCAGCAAATGCAATGACCTTTGATGACTCGGTTGGACGTGATCCGTGGGAACAGCAGTGGGAACTAATAGGCACAGATATCTTGTACGAAACTGTTCGCTATCCTAATACCCGATCAGTTGTGACCTTCAATCCCCATGGACAGGGTTTCGTCGATATGTCTCCGTCTTCGATCAAGTTAATGGGAGAGGAATTCCCTCACTATCTGGATCGGGATGGAGTCGCCTGTTGGGTCGTAAAAGCGACTATCGATCCAAAATGGCTACCTAATTACAAGGAGAAATACCTTCTGTACTGGCTAGAAAAGACCACGTTTTTTCCGTTAAGGATGGAAAAATACGACCACGATGGAAATCTAATGCTAATAGAGGTTCGACACGCAGCAAAAGAAAATCCGGCCCTTAAGGAATTCGGATATGCCGGAAGGACCCTGATTTATTGGAATATACCGCAAGACATGATCGGAATGGGTAACGGAGACTCTCACATCGTTCGTGATTGGACCGAAGAGGAAGCGACGAATTATTTTAGCGCCGAATTTATGCTGCGGGAATGGAATGTTATGCCTCTTAAAACCCAACTACTGCCAAATGGGCCAAAAGAATTTTTTCTTCGACCGAATCTCTACCCGGATAAATTCCCAAACCACCGTAACACCCAACTGCCACCTCAAGTGGCACGCAGATATCAGGCCCAAGAAAACGCGGGTCACCTGGTGTTCGACAAATAATCGGCAGCGTTTGATGTCATGATGTCTAACAAGTAAACACAGAACCTTGAGAAGAAATATGTCTCAATCCTTTGTTTTAAAAGCTCTCGAATATTACTTCCAGCGGATAGCGACTATCTCCGCCACCCATAGACTAAAAATCCTGGCAGGTTCAATACTTCTGATTTTCCTAGGCGTATATCTTGCGGGCCAGACCCAAACCGATAACGGACTACACACTTTCTTTGACGAAAACGATTCTGCTTTTAGCTATTATCAAGAGTACCAGAGAGAATTTAATTCCGACGAAATCATCTATCTTCTCTACAAAGCGCCAGATAAAGAATTCGGGCCATTCGATTTAGAGGTAATGCAACAAATAGCGAAGCTGACTGCCGCGATTGAACAGGAGGTTCCTTTTGTTCGCAAGGTGACCAGTTTAGCGAATGCAGAATTCATTAGCGCGAATGATGACGAGATTGTGATCCACGATCTCGTCTATGACGAACCTTACACCCAAGAAGACTTGCTGAAAATACGACAGATTGCGCTGTCCAAACCGTTGTATGTCAATAACTTAATCGATCCCAGTGGTACGTATGGCGCTATTGTTGTTGATATGACTCGGACGAGCGCATTGCCTCAGGAGCAATTGCAGCTAAACCCCGAGCTCGGCAACACCCCGGAGAATCTATATCCTTATGCATCCGCATCTGTGCTAAAAGAACTCATCGAACGGCAAGAATATACAAACATCTCCTTCTGGCGTTCCGGTGATGTTCCGTTAAATGCTGACTATACCGATTTAGTTATGACGGAAAGCCCCGTATTAACAACGGTCATGCTCTTACTAATTGGATTTTTCGGACTCGTCCTTTTCCCCACAACTCTACTGGGTCTTTTGGCCCCTCTGACGGTCATCATCACTGCGGTGATTCTCACAATAGCATTCATCGGCCTAATGGACTGGGAAATGGGAATCATGTTCTCTATGGTGCCGACGTTAATCTGCGCCCTTGGCGCTTCCCAGTGCGTCCACCTTTCTCTGGCATATCATAATGCCCGCCAGACAGAAGAAGTCCCTCAGGCCATCAAAAGGACTATCCGAGAAGTCGGGTTAGCTTGCTTTTTGGCAGCAGTGACCACTGCCATTGGATTTTTAGGCATGAGTGGGTCCGCTCTCAAAGCTGTCTCTGAACTTGGCGTCTACTCATCTTTCGGCGTTATTAGCTGTTTCCTCTTGAGTCTCACATTGATGATCAGTCTTAGCGCCTTGTCGAGGACTACGCAACCGCTAGGTAGCGTAAAGAAGCAACCTCGGTTTTCGCAACGGTGGATGGCAACATCTCTAGGCAAAGTCATTGATATCAATCAGAAACATGGTGGGAGCGTCATCCTACTTTCTTCGGCACTAATTCTGATTTCATGCATGGGCGTAAGTCAGGTGAAAATAGACTATAACTTTCTCGAAGAATTAAAACCCCATGTAGAAGCCCGCCAACACATCGAAAAAGTAGAATCCGTCATGGGAGGTTGGATAAGTGCAGTTTACGTCTTCGACACGCAAACTACCGATGGCATCGCGAGCCTTCCTTTACTAAAACTTATAGAGGGCTTTACCAACTACGCAGAGCAGCAACCTCTCGTCAAAAAAACACAACACATTGTCGAGATAGTTAAGGATCTGAATCAGGCTTTTCACGCTGATGATAAGGCCTGGTACAAGCTACCTGACGATCAGGAATCACTTGCCCAGCTTCTTTTTCTCTACCAGATGTCCGGAGGAGAGGATATAAACGACCTCATCAATTTTGACTCCTCTCAAACTGTTGTCCAACTTCGAATTACCCTGACGAATGCTTCGTCTGTGCAGGCTGTGATCGCGGAACTTGACGAATATCTCGAGAGCAATGCCCTTCCAGGCACTATCGTTAAAAAAAGCGGTATTGGAGTCCTGTGGGGGAAAGTGGCGGACTATATCAGTAGCTCGCAAATACAAGGTTATACGCTCGTTTTTTTAATTATTTATCTATTCCTTCTAATTGCTTTTGGAAACTTTAAACTAGCTACTTTAGCAATGCTCGCAAACATAACCCCTATATTAATTGCTGTAGGCGTGATGGGTTTTGCTGGTATGCACATGGACTATCTCACTATGCTCGTTGCGACAACAGCGATTGGCATAGCGGTAGACGATACGATTCATCTAGTCATGCGCTACAGACTAGAATTTGATAGAACCCGCAACTATGAAAAGGCACTCGCCATATCCCTACACAAAGTGGGACCCGCACTAATCACAACCACTGTGATTCTGCTCGGCGCCTTCGCTACGTACCAACTCTCCGAGTTAGCCGTAATGGCGAACTTTGGCATCATACTAGCGGGCACTATTACGCTTGCCCTCGTGGCGGACCTTTTCCTGCTGCCTGTATTGATTTCGCGCTTTAAGGCGTTTGGACCGGAAGACGCTGCTGCGGCTGGGAAACGAACATTTGTTTAAACAGACGCCACGTCCAAAGTAGAACTGTAGCCGAAAACGAAATAGCGTTTATTAGCAGGCCTCCTGCTCTACAGCGACAAATACCGAAATTGCGCTCAGATCCAGAAAACGGGTGGCATCATTCATGGCCTCCACTTGATAGGTTTCGGACTCACGCATCGCTGCTAGAGAAGGCAAGTCACGCACCCATATTTGTGCTACACCATCCCATCTAGGCTCGCCGTAAACATAGGCTTCGTCAACTGTGGCACTTTGCACATAGCGCTCGATACCCGGTAACCGGCAAGCGATCTCGCTATGCTTAACAGACCACCAGTCTCGAAACTCTTCGACCGACATACCTTCTTTTCTTCTGATCCTCGAAACGGTTTTAACCTGCCCCGTTTTCAGCGCACCGTCTAAAATGACATTATCGATAGTACTAAGCCATTCTGACCGGTTGTGTTCGATCAACTCACGCGAACCTTTTAAATCCTGTGCTTGCGCATCAAATTTAGCTCTGACTCCGAAAAAGTCGGATAGACTCTCAACCCAAAATTCATTCACACCATCACTATTGTCTTGAACAATTTCCCCATCTAAGCGACAGGACTTTATATGCCTTATTACCCGAGATAATTCGGCCGAACTCAACTGATCGTCACACCAACGCCGTTGAAAGTCTTTTAATTCCAAATTCGGCAGGCGCTTTATAAATTGATAGCAATGAAACATAGCAAAAACTTCCTTTCCAACTATGAGATTTTGAGTTCGATACCACCCGAGACCGGAAGAACTGCGCCTGTTATGAAACTGGCAGCATCGGAGCAAAGGAAAACACTCGCGTTACCGATGTCCTCGGGTAACCCGAGGCGTCCGAGCGGCACTTTGGCTGCATGACCTTGACGTTGTTCTTCTGTTAGCGAATCAAACATCGGGGTTAGGATAGGTCCTGGGGCGATCGCATTCACCCTGATATTCTTTCCAGCAAGTTCATAAGCCATATCTCTTGTCAAGCCAACAACGCCGGCCTTAGACGCGGTGTAAGCGATATGTGGAGTAGTGAACCCATAGGCGGCGACAGAACACAAATTCAGGATAGCGCCACCCGTACCCGGGAAATAGGGAACGCTTTCTCTTGAACACAAGAAACTTCCTTTGAGATTAACGTCGATTACCTGATCCCACTCGGCTTCTGTTTGCTCTTCAAACGGTCTGACAATGACAACTCCGGCGTTATTAACCAGAACATCCAACTTAGAGTATGCGTTATTTAATGTTTTCATCATCTGACTAACGGAAGAATGGTCGGTAACGTCAACTTCAACCGAAAGACCGACTATGCCGAATTTCTCTACTTCCGTCTGAGCTTGTCTCAACTTCTCGCTATTTCGGTCAGCCATAACCACTTCCGCTTCCGAACGAGCGAAAGCACACGCGATTCCGAGACCAATTCCTTGAGCGGCTCCGGTTAT
>MDTE01201317.1_pt1 | contig 14244 bp, 19 predicted proteins | sample 811231 | NCBI WGS metagenome assembly MDTE01 (sample SAMN05326651, study PRJNA326480) | marine metagenome | isolation source: seawater | place: Indian Ocean: Red Sea | collected 2010 | reverse complement strand
TCAAGTATATTTTACATAAAATGCAACCTCACTTAGATAATAATGAAGACCAAGATGGGTCAGAAGCGTCGGTTTTAGTGCTTAACCTTCTTTCGTTATAACCAGTTATATCGATTGACCATAATTTTGCAGAAAATCCCTCCCCTTTCTTTCCGGCTTTAGTCTCTCTATAAAAAACTAGAACTCTGCCATTTGGAGACCAGGAAGGTGCTTCCTGATAGTAATTTTCAGTCAATAATCTTTCGCCTGTGCCATCCGTTCTCATAACTCCAATAAAAAATCTTCCTTTATGCATTTTAGTGAAAGCAATTAAATCACCTCTAGGGGACCAAACAGGAGTGCCATAAATTCCTTTTCCAAATGTAATTCGTTTGACATTACTTCCATCACTTCTCATTACATATATTTGTTGCAATCCACTTCTATCTGAATTGAATGCAATAAACTTACCGTCCGGAGAAAAAGACGGTGAGGTATCTATAGAGGAATGTTCTGTAATTCTCTCAACGACACGTGATTCTAGATCCATAGTAAAGATATCTGAATTACCATCTTTTGCAAAACTCATTATAATTTTTTTACCATCAGGAGAAAATCTTGGTGCGAATGTCATACCTGGAAAATTACCAACGACCTCTTGCGTACCAGTTTCTATGTCTAATAAATACACTCTTGGCATATTTCTAAAATAAGACATATAGGTTACCATCTGGTTTGTTGGATTAAATCTTGGAGTTAAAACAAGTTCATTGCCCAATGTGAGATATTTTGTATTAAATCCATCTTGATCCATTATTGCTAATTTTTTTACTCTTTGATTTTTAGGACCGCTTTCTGCCACGTAAATAATCCTTGTATCAAAGTAACCTTCTTCGCCAGTTAATCTTTCATAAATTTTATCCGAAATAATATGAGCTACTCTTCTCCAGTTTGAAGGAGTTGTTGTAAAAGCTAAAGCAGTCATTTCTTGAGCTGCAGTTAAATCCCAAAGTCTAAACTCAACTTTTAATTTTTCATCTTTAATTAAAAGTTTTCCCGTAATTAAGGCTTGTGCTTTTATCAATCTCCAGTCTTCAAATCTTGGTTTTAGATGTGCTATATCTGGTTTTTGGACAAAAGCATCTTTTTTAAGAGGATTAAATAGCCCAGTATTTTTAAAATTTTTTTCGATAATTGCTGAAATATTTTCACCTAACTCTTTGATCTTTAAATCTTTATAATTTTCAGACTTTATGTCTACATGCAAAGGTGAGACTGCAATTGGGAGTGGGTCAAGGTTACCTCGAGTAATATCCACTTCTATCAATGCAAAACTTGTATTTATAATTAAAAAATAAAGACAAAGTATAGTTGTAATTTTTTTCATTTATCCTTTAAGCATTTCTGAAGGGTTAAAATTTAATTGTAAATCTTTCCACTTATCATATCCAGTTGGTGGTACTTTTAAAGGCTGACATAATCTCACAGCTCTTAAAGCACTTTCGGCAAGAACTTTATAAAATTTCTGACCCGGTCTGTTCATTCGCTCATGATCTAATACTTCAGATTTTAAAATCGTACCGTCCTGCTTTAGTTGTAGTTTAATTCTTACTAGTAAATTCTGGTCATATGGTAGTCCCAAAGGAACACTCCAGCAACCAAATATTTGAGCTCTAAGAGCGTCTTCCTCTGATAAAGTTAGACCAGTAGCAAATGTATTTTTTTGGCTACTTTGAGTAATTTTGTTACTATCTTTTTTCTTAACCGCCTCAACTTCTTTTGCTTTATCTATCAAAGCAGCAATTTGATTTGTGTCTATTATCTCTTTTTTTTCGAATTCCGAAGATTGTCTTATTTGGGGTTTTACTTCCTCAGGATTTTGTTTTTTTTTAATAATTTGTTTTTGCTCTTTCTTGTCATCAGGTAAAGGTATTCTGTCTGGCTTTTCTTTAGCTTTTGCAGCAGGTGGGGCCTGTTCTGAAACAACTCTTTCCTCCTCTTTTTTTTTTGTTTCTTCAATAATTTTTCTTGCTTTTGGTGCGTAAGGAATATTAGTTTTGTCTGAAATTTGGATCAATTCTAGCGAGACTATTGGAGGTAAATTAATTGGTTCTCTCATCATAAAAGGAAGTGTTAAAAAAGTTACTAAAATCATTACTGAGTGGAAGGTTATTGAATAAAACAAACTTCTTAACATATTCCATCCTGCTCAGTTTTTATAAGGCTCCGAAATTAAAGCAACTTTTGAAAAGCCAGCTCCAGAAAGAGTACCCATAACCTCTAAAACTCTGCCATAATTAATATTTTTATCTCCTCTAACATATATTCTTGTATCAGTTCTATTTTTGGCAATTGCTAAAAGTTTTGGTACCATTTTTTGATAAGTTACTAAATGTTCTTGGATATATATTTCACCTTTTGCATTAACGCTTATTGTTAAAGGCTCTTGATCATCAGGTAGTGAGTCCGCTGCGGACTCAGGTAGATCTACCTGTACCCCAACTGTTAATAAAGGTGCTGTAACCATAAAGATAATTAAAAGAACGAGCATTACATCAACAAATGGAGTTACATTAATTTCGCTCATCGGTTCGTTTCTCGAGCGGTTAAATTTAAATGCCATTTTTAGATTATTGAAAGAAATCTTTTCGAAAAGTTATCAATTTTGGAAAAATATCTTCGAGAGTCGCTGTTAAATTTATTATAAGCTACTACTGCAGGTATAGCTGCAAGAAGTCCTAGTGCAGTCGCAAATAATGCTTCAGCAATACCTGGGGCTACTATAGCTAAACTAGTATTTCTTGAAATTGCTATTGACTGAAATGAATTCATTATTCCCCAAACCGTCCCAAACAAACCTATAAAGGGTGCTGTTGAGCCAATTGTTGCAAGAAATGTAAAATTTTTCTCAATCTTTTTTACTTCATTGTCAGTTGCTATTTCTAAAATTCTCTCAACTCGGGCAGCTTGAACTGCGGAGGATTGTCTCTTAGTTTTTATCAATTCGTTCATTGCTGCTTTAAATATTAGTGTAGCAGGATCACTGCTATTTGCCGGTAAGTTAGTATTAAAACTTTCTGCTGATTTTGCTTTCCAAAATTTTTTTTCAAAGTCTTCGGTAGTTTTATTTATTGATTTAAAAAGTTTAAATTTATCAAAAATCAAAGCCCAAGAAAAAATTGAGCTTGCAATTAATAATATAATCACAAATTTTACTACAAAATCTGCTCTGAGAAAAAGACTCCATAAAGAAAAATCGGACGCTCCACCTAATCCAACAACCTGAGCTGCTATATCTTGTTCCATTAAGTTTGATTACTTTTAGAATGTGTCATGAATTTGGCGTTTTTAATTAAATTATAGCTAATTTATATCTTTAAATCTTGTCTCGCTGTAAAATCTTGCGATTAAAATAGCATCTGATTTATTGACGTCTTTCTTTTTTGATAGCTGATTTGACAAAGCTGGGTACATCTCAATTACTTTAGTTCTGCTTGCGTCCTTTGAAGAATTTAATAATTCAAAATGTTTTTTCCATTTGATAGGCCTTACAAAAAAAATAGGTAACTCCAATGCTGCACAAACACCTTTAATGGCTCCAAAAGTTTGACCAAAATTAAACATACTTGTCACTCCTTGACCTGGCATTGCATTTACTTGCTCTACTACTATAGCAATTTCGTCATTACTGTAGGTATTTTGTTTTATTATGCTAACTAACTGGGCGCTGTTTAATTGTCTCTTGCTTTTTTTACCTTCAGCCATCACTGGCATATCATAAATTCCCAAGACTTTATTATCTTCCAAAACTGCTATTGCTCCACTAAGTCCTGGGTCAATGCCTATTATTTTCATAGAATTAAATTTCTATATTTGCGTTAGTAAATACATTCTGTACATCATCTATTTCCTCTAATGAGCTTAAAACTTCAACTACTTTTTTACTCTGTTCTTTGTTTAAGTTTTGATAGCTTGAAGCTCTCCATTCTATTCCTGAATAAAAAAAATTGTCTATATTCTTTTCAAGCTCAGTCTTAACTTTATAAAAATCTTCTTTATTTGTGATTATCTCGTGAATATTGTTCATTTGAGAGCATTCTTTTGCGCCAGCGTTAATTGCAAGTTCAAAAACTTTTTCTTCACTTATTTTGTTTTTATCAACATGAATAACACCGCAACTATTAAACATGTGTGTTGTACAACCTGTTTCACCAAGTCTTCCTCCACTTTTCTGGAGCAGGGTTCTTATACTTGATGCCGATCTATTTTTATTGTCTGTCAATGTTTCAATAACTAATGCGATATTAAAAGGTCCAAAACCCTCATACCTTAAATTTTCGTAATTTTTATCTCCTGTCATATCTGACTTATTTATTGCTCTTGAGATATTATCCTTGGGCATATTAGCTTGCTTGGCTGCTTGAATTGCAGTTCTTAATCTAGGATTCATCTCAGGGTCTTTATCACCAAGTTTAGCAGCAACTGTAATTTCTCGAGAAAGTTTTGAAAATAATTTCGATCTTTCTTTATCAACTCTACCTTTCTTGTGTTTTATTCCTGCCCAATGTGAGTGACCAGCCATATCTATTTTACTAAACTACCACCTTGAATTAATCGATAAACTTTTTTTGCTAATCCTGTATCTATTTCAGCCTCTACTATTATTCCCGATAAAGATCCTTCCCCGTCTGAAGGAAAATGTTTAGTTGCATCATTATTTTTAAAAAATTTTTTTATAGCATTTTCTTTATTCATACCAATCACAGAATTATAATCTCCACACATTCCAATATCAGTTTGATAAGCTGTTCCATTTTTCAAAATTCTTGTATCAGCAGTAGGAACGTGAGTATGTGTTCCAACTACACATGTGGAATGTCCATCAAAGAAATGTCCAATTGCCATTTTCTCACTCGTAATTTCGCCGTGAAAATCAATAATAGAGAAATCAGCATTTTTTTTTAAAATAATTTTTTCTCTTAAATTTTTTGCCTTGATAAAAACATCCTCAGTTTTTTTCATAAAAACGTTGCCCATTAAATTTATAACAGCAATTTTATATTTATTATCTTTTGAGGGATAAAAACCAAAACCTCGTCCAGGAGAGCCTTCTGCTAAGTTTGCTGGTCGAAGAAGTCTATTTTCTTTTTCGATGAAACTTGTAGTTTCTTCTTTATCCCAAATATGATTACCTGAAGTGATGACGTCAATTCCTATATCAAAAAACTCTTTGGTTATTTCTTTAGTTATACCCCTACCATCATCTGCAGCATTTTCACCGTTCACAATGGAAAAATCTATTTTATTTTGTTCAATTATATCAGGCAGATTTTTTTTTAAAGCTTTTCTACCTGCTTGACCAACAACATCACCTAAAACTAAAATTTTCACTAAATAAACCCTTTTTCTGTGAGTACATAATCTAATTTAATATCTTTACTATTAATCGGCAGGTTATGATGTTTCTGAAAAGAAAATGCAATGCCAATAGTTAAAATTTTTTTATTAATCTTAAAATACTTGGATAAAAATTTATCGTAAAATCCTTTTCCATAACCTATTCTGTGCTTTCTGTTATCAAAAGCTAGTAATGGAACTAGGATTATGTTTGGAGTGTTCTTTTTAGATTTAATTGGTTCTAGCATTCCATATTTATTTAAAACCAAAATATCTTTTTTTCTCCATTTGTAAAAATTCATAGTGTCATTTTCTTCAATTACAGGCAGGAGAAATCTAAACTTTTTAAAATATTCCACATCTAAAATACCTAAAATATTTAGCTCATAGGATGATGGATAGTATAAAGAAATAATTGAATTTTTATTTATAACTTTTTTTTTAAATAATCTAATCAAAGGGTGATAAAAATTTTTATTTATTTCAAAATAATTTTTTTTTCTTTTTAGAAAAAAATTTTTTCTTATAGAATTTTTTGAGACCATCTATTGAATTTTAGAAATGGACTCCGTATTAGAAATTATTTTTTCAAGTGATTGGGCTGTCTTATCTAACATAGACTCGTAAAGATCATTATTTTTTTCTATAATCTTTTTTAATTTTTCCAATTCATCATGTAGTGATTGAATTTCAACATCTTTGTCTTTCTTATATTCTATAGCTAAAGATTTTATTTGTTTAAACTTATTTGAGATTTCATCTAATTTTTCTTTTTGCAAAGTAACTCTCTTTTTTAGGTCAAAATATTCATCAATTAATTGTATAGTAGTGATCAATAAAAGTTTGTTTTCACCGATATTCCCTAGTTTATCTTTTAATTCAGAGTATTTTTTATCTAAAAATTGAGTTAATTTTTTTAGTGACTCTTCTTGTCCGTCGTCGCATGACAATAAATAGTCTTTGTTATTAAATTTTATATTTACATTTGCCATTTTTCAATTTCAGAGACTAAATTTTCAGTTTCTTGATTAAGCTCCTCTATTTCTTGGTTAAAATTGTCCTCCAACTCTGTTCTTTTCTTTATTTCACCTTGTAAACTTTTAATTTTTTCTTTTAAAAAATAATGTTCTCTCAATAATTCTTGATTTTTTTTTTCAATTTCTAATTTTTTTCTAAGTATTTCGTTTTTTTCTGTTATAATTTTTTCTACATCATGTGCTGGCTGTGAATAAGTTAAAGTTAATGAGTTAAGTTTACTAATTAATTGATTTAAGTTTTTTTCTTTTTTTTCAATTATGCTCATAAATTATTATATCATAATATTGATATACTTAGTTTAAGTCTATATACGTTATTAAAAGTGACTGTAAATTTTAATCAATTATCAAATGCTCTAAGATTTTTATCAATCGATGCTGTGCAGAAAGCTAATTCTGGGCATCCAGGTATGCCAATGGGCATGTCAGATGTGGCAACTGTTTTATTTAAATACCACCTGAGGTTTAATCCAAAAAATCCTGATTGGATAAACCGGGATAGATTTATTTTATCCGCTGGTCATGGGTCAATGCTTTTATACTCTCTTCTTTATTTAACAGGGTACGACTCGATTTCAATTGATGACATTAAAAATTTTAGACAACTAAATTCCATCTGCGCTGGACACCCGGAATACAAAAAGGGTAGCGGGATAGAGACAACAACAGGACCTTTAGGCCAAGGCTTGGGTAATGCGGTTGGTATGGCAATAGCAGAAGAAATTTTAAAAAAAAAGTTTGGCTCAAATATAATTAATAACAAAACATACGTAATTGCTAGCGATGGTGATTTAATGGAAGGTATAAGTCATGAGTCCATGAGTTTAGCAGGTCATTTAAAGCTCAAAAATTTAATAGTGTTTTTTGATAATAATAAAATATCTATTGATGGATCAACATCTTTAAGTGTTTCTGATAATTATAAAAAAAGATTTGAAGGTTATGGCTGGAGTTATTTAGAAATTAATGGACATAATGAAAAACAAATATCTAAAGCTATCACAAAAGCATCTAAGTCAAATAAACCCACTGTAATTTCTTGCAAAACTGTTATTGGGTTTGGTTCTCCGAATAAGTCCGGTAAAGCTTCATCTCATGGTTCCCCACTTGGAGATGACGAAATATCTTTGGTAAGAAAAAAACTTAAGTGGAACCATGATCCATTTATAATTCCAGAAAATATTCTTAATGAATGGAGAAATATTGGTGAAAAAGGTAGAAAATTTGAGGAAAAGTGGAATGATTTAGTAAACAAAAAAAATCCAAAAATAAAAAAAGAAATAGAAAATGTTTATGTGAATTCTAGCTTAGGTAATCTAGAGGAATTAATTTTAAAAGAAAAAAAAAAGTATAATGAAATAAAGCCTAGTCTAGCAACAAGACAATGCTCATCAAAGGTAATAGAAAGCATAACTAATATTTTGCCTCAACTTATAGGGGGTTCAGCTGATTTAAGTGGCTCTAATAATACAAAAACAACAAATTCAAATATAATTAATTCAAAAAATTTTAATGGAAATTATTTACATTATGGAGTGAGAGAACATGGTATGGCGGCAATAATGAATGGATTGGCTCTATACGGAGGTTTAATACCATATGGTGGAACATTTCTAATTTTTTCAGACTACTGCAAACCCTCGATTAGATTATCTGCACTGATGGGATTAAGAGTGATTTATATTTTTTCCCATGATTCAATTGGTCTAGGCGAAGATGGGCCAACTCATCAACCTATTGAGCAGTTGACAGGATTGAGAGCAATTCCTAATCTTAACGTTTTTAGGCCTTCTGATATTAATGAAACTTTAGAGTGTTGGGAAATTGCATTAAAAAGCAAAAATACTCCAAGTGTAATAGTGCTATCAAGACAAAAACTTCCGTACATTGACAAAGATAATTTATCAAAAAATTTAAGCGAGAGAGGAGCTTATACAATCAAAATAACTTCTCATGATACCGATATTGTTTTAGTGGCCTCAGGTTCGGAATTAGAACTGGCTCTTAAAGTTCAAGAAAATCTTAAAGAATTAAAAATAGATTCTAAAGTAGTTTCAATGCCTTGTATGGAGTTATTTGAAAAACAGTCTGAGAATTACAAAAAAGAAATTTTTGGAGAAGAAGCTATGGTATTCACTTTCGAAGCAGGAAGCGTGTCGTCGTGGCAAAAATATTCTGGCGATCGAGGTTATAGTTTTGGTATTGATCAATTTGGAGAAAGTGCCCCTTATAAAAAAATTTATGAACATTTTAATTTGACCGAAGAAAAAATCTGCAACTTTATACAAAAGCATCTAAGAAAATAATTAAATTCAAATGACAAAAATAAAATTTTTTTCTGGTAATTCAGATCTAAAAGGAAAAACTGTGCTTCTAAGACTAGATTTAAATGTTCCTATTAAAAATAAAATAATACAAGATGATACAAGAATTGCTTCAAATTTACCTTTCATAAAAAATCTTATTAAAAAAAAAGCTAAAATTATCATATTAAGCCATCTAGGGAGACCCAAAGGTAAAAAAATTTCTGATTTGTCATTGGCTCCAATTTATAAATATTTGAAAAAAGAATTAACCTCGGCAGTTTATTTTTTTATGGGAGATTTTGATAATGAAATAGAAAAAAAATTTTCATACCAAAAAGCAGGTGAAATAATTTTACTTGAAAATATTAGATTTTTTAAAGAGGAAACTGAAGATGACGAAATATTTTCGAAAAAACTCGCCTCCCTCTGTGACATTTACATTAATGATGCGTTCTCTTGTTGTCACAGAAAACAAGCTTCAATTCATAGTATTGCTAAATTTGCCAAAGAGTCCTATGCAGGACCACTTATTAATAAAGAAATTAATTCTATCGATCTAATTACAAAAAATAAAAAAAAACCAGTATCTTGTATTATTGGCGGTTCAAAAGTCTCGACTAAAATTAATGTAATTACAAATTTAACTCAAACAGTCGATAATTTGATAATAGTAGGAGCAATGGCGAATAATTTCCTTAACTTTAAAAAATATAAAATTGGCAGCTCTCTTATTGAAAAAAATATAGATAAAACTGTTGGTAAAATTTATGAAATCGCCAAAAATGAAAATTGTAATTTAATAATTCCTGAGGATTGCAAAGTTGGTACAGATTTTTTAGGAACAGGTAAGAATAAAAATTTTGAAAATATAAAAGATAATGAAATGATCTTAGATATTGGGCCAAAAACCATAGAAAAAATATGTTATATAATTGACAATTCAAATACTATTTTATGGAACGGTCCAGCAGGATACTTTGAAAATGACAATTTCAAAGACGGAACTCTGTCAATAGCGGAAAAAATTTCACAAAATACGAAAAAAAAATCTTTGATTTCTATTTTGGGTGGAGGAGATACTATTTCAGCAATCAATAAAAACAAAAATAAACTTACATTTACACACTTATCAACAGCAGGTGGAGCTTTTCTAGAATACTTGGAGGGAAAAGACTTGCCTGGTTTGACTGTTTTAAAATAAATAGCATTTATGGAACTTAATAAAATTGCAAAAAAAATGTGCGCTAAGGGAAAAGGTATTTTAGCAGCCGATGAGAGCACTGGGACGATAGCCAAGAGATTTAAAAGTATTAATGTAGAAAATATTGAAAAAAATAGACTAGGATTTAGACAAACTCTTTTTAATTCAAGTGCAATGAAAAATTACATTGGAGGAGTAATATTATTTGATGAAACGATTAGGCAAAGAACAACCTTGGGCCCAACTGTCCCAGAGTTAATTATTCAACATGGCGCCATCCCTGGAATAAAAGTGGATAAGGGAGCTAAACAATTAGCGGGCTCCACTGATGAAACAATAACTGAGGGACTTGATGGCCTTAGAGAAAGATTGAAAGAGTATTATGATCTTGGGGCAAGATTTACTAAATGGAGAGCAGTTTATAAAATTAATAAAAATTTTCCATCTGCTCAATCAATTAAGTCTAATGCTCATGCATTAGCAAGATACGCGGCTTTAGTTCAAGAAGCAAAAATGGTTCCAATTGTAGAGCCAGAAGTGTTAATGGATGGAGATCATAATCTTATGAAGTGTTATACTATTACTACAAATGTTTTAAATGAGTGTTACAATGAACTTGAGCTTCAAAAAGTAGACTTAAAAGGAACTGTTCTTAAACCAAATATGATAATTCCTGGATCAGGATGCAAAGATAAATCAAACGCTCTAGAGATTGCAGAAAAAACAATGGAGTGTCTTAAAAAAAATGTTCCTTCAGAAGTACCAGGAATAGCTTTTTTATCTGGTGGTCAATCAGAAATTGAGTCAACTAGAAACTTAAATGAGATAAATAAAATTAATGACACTGGTTTTTTAATAACTTTTTCTTATGGAAGAGGTTTGCAAGCAAGCGCTCTTAAAGAATTTGGTAAAAACCAAAATAATATAGAGAATATTCAAAAAGCTTTTAATCATAGGGCTAAGATGAACGGATTATCATCTAGAGGAGAATGGGCAGAAAATCTTGAAAAAGATTATGCTGCTTAATTTATTTGAAAAAAATTATTTATCTTATATCTCCAAAATATATAGATAAAAATTTTTACAAAAATTTAGACAAAGTTTTATCTTACGGAAATACTGCTTTTTTTCAGCTTCGGCTTAAAAATAAAGAAAAAAAAAAGGTTTTATCTATCAGCAAAAAAGTAAAGCAAATTACAAATAAGCATAAAGTAAAATTTATTTTAAATGATAATTACAAACTAGCTATTAAAATTAAAGCAGATGGATGTCATATGGGACAACAAGATGGATCTTTTAAATTAGCTAGAAAAAGTTTAAAAGGAAAAATTTTAGGTATTACTTGCCATAGTTCAAAAATGCTCGCAAAAAAAGTTCTAAGCTTTAACCCGAATTACATAGCTTTTGGATCATTTTATAAATCAAAACTAAAACCGAAAGCAATAAGAGGTAATTTCGAAATTTTAAAATGGGCTTCCAAAAATACAAAAAAATCAGTAGTGGCAATTGGTGGAATTAATAATAAAAATTACAAAAAACTACTGAGATATGGTGCAAAATATATTGCAATATCGAGTTTTATTTGGGATAACCCAAAATTAAAACCAGAGCTTGCAATAAAGATGTTTAAATGAAAATTACAGCCAATGAAATAAAACCTGGAATGATTATTGAACACAAAAATGATTATTGGAATGTTTTAAAAACTCAACACGTAAAACCAGGAAAGGGTGGTGCTTTCAATCAAGTTGAGCTTAAAAGTGTGGTTAAGGGAACAAAGCTTAACGAAAGATTTAGATCGAGCGAAAGTGTTGAAAAAGCTGAAGTAGAAGAAAAAAAATTTAATTTTTTATACAAAGATGAAAATAGCTGTCATTTTATGGATAACAGTACCTACGAACAAATAGAGACTCCTTTGTCAATAGCTGGAGAACAACATAAACTTTTAAAAGAAAATCTTGAAGTGACTATTTCATTTATGGAGGAAAAACCTATCTCTATTGAACTTCCAAATAATATAGAGTGTATTGTAGAAAGTACTGATGCTGCAATAAAAAATCAAACTGCCTCTTCTTCCTATAAACCTGCAATGCTTGATTGTGGAATTAAGATTAATATTCCTCCGTTCGTAGAAAACGGAGAAAAAATAATTATTGATACTCGTACTCTAGAATACGTACGAAGAGCTAATTAATGAGACTTAATTCTCCACATATTAATTTGATAACTAAAGCTTGTATGAAGGCTTCTAGGCCTTTGATTAGAGATTTCGGTGAGATAGAAAATCTTCAAGTTTCAACAAAAGCCCCTGGTGATTTTGTCTCTTCAGCAGATAAGAGGACCGAAAAAATATTGATAGAAGAGTTGCAAAAATCTCACCCTGAATACGGAATAGTTACTGAAGAAAGCGGTGTAATTAATAAGTCAAATAATAAAAATAAATGGATTATTGATCCGATTGATGGAACGACAAATTTTCTTAATGGAATTCCTCAATTTGCAATTTCAATTGGTTATGAAGAAGATAATGAAATTAAGTGTGGAGTAATTTTTAATCCTATAACAAATGAGATGTATTTAGCAGAAAAAGGAAATGGAGCTTATTTAAATAATTCTAGAATAAGGGTTTCAAATAAAAATAATATCAAAGACTCTATTATTGTAACTGGTGGGCCTAAACAAAATAGTAAAATCAAAGAAAAAGTTTTCTCCGAGTATATTAATGTTTCGAAAAATGTTTCCAATGTTAGGAAATTCGGAAGTGCTGCGCTAGATATGGCTTTCGTTGCTTCTGGAAGATTCGATGGATACTGGCAAAGAGAATTAAATTACTGGGATATTGCAGCTGGAATAATAATAATAAAAGAGGCTGGAGGATTTGTAAATTTTTTTGAAGACGACATCAATTTCCCTCTTAAAAGGAATATTATTGCCTCTAATTCAAACATTCACGAAGAATTAAAAGAATTAATTGATAAAAAAGATATTGAGAAATAACAATTATTCATATAAAACACCGCTCATGAAAAAAAACATTCATCCTAAATATCATAAGATAAAAGTCGTCATGACAGATGGAACAGAGTTTGAAACTCGATCTACATGGGGTAAGGAAAACGATGTTTTGAAATTAGATATTGACCCTAAATCGCACTACGCGTGGACGGGGGGTGCACAGAAAATTTTAGATAAAGGAAGGGTCAGTAAATATAATAAAAGATTTAGTAATTTAAGAAAAAAAAAATAGAATATGACTGAAACACCATTTATGCCAAAAGCTACAGCTGTTTGGCTTGTTGAAAACACTACTCTTACTTTCAAACAAATTGCAGAGTTTTGTAATCTCCATGAGTTAGAAATTAAAGGGATCGCCGATGGTGATGTGGCAAAAGGGATAAAAGCATACAATCCTATTCTGGCAGGTCAATTATCAAGAGAAATAATTGAGCAGTGCTCAAATGATCCATCAAAAAAACTTCAATTATTAAAGAAAATCGATACAGTAGAAGTCAAAGATAGAAAAAAACCTAAATATACTCCTCTATCAAAAAGACAAGATAGACCCGATGCAATTTTATGGTTATGTAAAAATGCCTCTGAATTAACAGACGGACAAATTTCTAAACTTGTTGGAAGCACTAAAGGAACAGTCTCTTTAATAAGAAAAAGAAGCTATTGGAATTTTTCTAATCTAAAACCTCGCGATCCTGTGATTTTAGCATTATGTACTCAAGAAGCTTTTCAAAAAAGTCTTGATAAGGCAAAAAGACGAGTTGAAAGAGAGAAAAAAGCTAAAATTAGAGAAGAAAAAAAGGCTCAAGCAGCTTCTCTATAGACAAATAAAGTTGCAGATGGTAACTACCATTAAAATTAACAGGAGGTATTTATTAAAATAGAGGTTAAAGATAATAATGTTGAACAAGCAATAAGGGTTTTAAAAAGAAAACTACAGAAGGAAGGTTTTTTCAAAGTTATGAAAATGAAGAGCACTTATGAAAAGCCGTCGGAACGAAAAAAAAGAGTTCAGACAGAAAATCTCAAAAGAATAAAAAAACTCCAAAAACTTAAAAATAGATATTAAATAAATTAAAATGAGAGGATTTATAATGCCATCTGGTAAAGTAAAATGGTTTAACGCCAAAAAAGGTTATGGATTTATCAAGGATGATGAAACGCAAAAAGATATATTTTTGCATGTATCAGCTCTTGAAGAGTCAAAATTAAGAGTGCTTAAAGAGGAACAAAGTATAGTTTACGACATAAAAGAAGAAAAAGATAAACTTCAAGCAATTAATATAAAAAAAAAATAATTTATCGCGGGGTG
>MDTE01076949.1_pt1 | contig 14244 bp, 13 predicted proteins | sample 811231 | NCBI WGS metagenome assembly MDTE01 (sample SAMN05326651, study PRJNA326480) | marine metagenome | isolation source: seawater | place: Indian Ocean: Red Sea | collected 2010 | reverse complement strand
CTTTTTAAAATTTCTAATGGTAGTTTTTTTTCCCCTAAAAATAATCCAATCATTTAATATTTTCTGGAAGAGATATTGGTCGTTTTTTATCTGAATTTATAAAATCAATTATGATTTTGACATATTTATTTTCTTTTATCTCAACATTAAGATTTTCAATATTAGATCTAAAATTCTGATTACTAAATATTATATCATAAAATTTTTGTAATACTTTAATATCTTCATTCGAAATTTTTGCTCTTCTAAGTCCTATAAGGTTTAAACCGACTAAATTATTTCTATTTCCTAATGATAAGCCATATGGAATCACATCGCTTAAAACACCAGTCATTCCACCTACCATTGCTAAACTACCTATTCTTGAAAATTGATGTATAGCACAACTACCTCCAATTATCGCATTATTTTCTATAGTGACATGACCACCAACCTGAACATTATTTGCTAAAACTATATTATCTCCAATATTACAGTCATGTGCTACGTGACAGTAAACCATCAATAAATTATTATTACCTAATTTAGTAATTGTACCGCCTTGTGATGTGCCAGGATTAATGTTCACATATTCTCTAAGTTTATTATTATCACCTATTATTATAGAGTTTTTTTCACCTTTATATTTTAAATCTTGTGGAGGTGTACCGATTGATACAAATGGGAAAATCTCATTATTTTTTCCAATTTTTGTGTTACCTTTAATGTTTATATGGGAGTGTAATTTTGTATTTGAACCTAGTTCAACATCTGAACCTATTACACAATATGGACCAATTTCAACATTTTCAGAAATTTTAGCATTTGGATCTATTATTGATGACGGATGTATCACATTTAATTAATAACAAATTATTATCTTAATTCTTATCAAGAATTACTACTGATTATTTCTTTCTATCAACTATAGTTGCTGCCCACTGAGCGTCTGCCATTTTTTTTCCATCAACCATAGCTTCACCTTTATATTTCCATACTCTTCCATGAGATCTTACGGCCTCAATATTTAATTCTAATTTACAATCAGGAATTACTGGATTTCTAAATCGTGCTTTATCAACAGTCATTAAAAAAACTAATTTATTTTCGTAGGTTTTTTTATCAATTCCAGCTGCAGTTAGTGCTGCCGCTGCTTGCCCAAATGCTTCGACAATTAATACGCCTGGCATAACAGGTTCGCCTGGAAAATGACCCTGGACAAAAAAACTATTTTTTTTAACATTTACTATTGCTGTAGCTGATTGAAGTTTTTTAATATTGATCAGTTCATCTATTAGCAGCATAGGTTCTCTATGTGGTAGTAGATCTTTAATCTGATTTTTATTTAAATGATCTGTCATTTATTTTCCTTTAAAAATTTTCTTATATCTTTTGCAGGATATCCCATGACTTTAGAATTGTCTGGTATATTTTTTATTACTCCACTTCCACCACCTATTTGAACATTATTACCAATTTTTAAATGACCCGAAATACCAGCCTGACCTCCAATTGAAACTTTATTTCCAATTTTAGCACTACCAGCAAAACCAACTTGTGCTGTTATAATACAATTTTTACCAATTTCTACATTATGTGCAATGTGTACTTGATTGTCTATAAATGTATTTTCACTAATTACAGTGTTAGATAAAGATCCTCTATCTATTGTAGAATTTGATCCTATTTCTACAAAGTCTTTTATTATAACCATTCCAATGTGTGGATATCTAAAATTAGTTTTATCGTTAGGAAAAAAACCAAAACCTTTTTTTCCTATTATAGCTCCATCTAAAATACGAACATTCTTACCAATAAAAGAATTTTTTATTATAACATTGTTCCCAATGTCACAATTTGGACCTAATATTACATTGCTTTCAATAATACTATTATGTCCTATACTAGAATTCTTTCCAATTGTAACATTTTTTCCAATTAATACATTTTTACCAAAATAAACAGATTTATATTTTTTCAAATTAGGATGATTTAGATGTTTATCAACATTATCATTTAGAGAATTTTTATAAAATAATTTTGTAACTAATGCTACAGATTTCAAAACATTGCTTACAACAAGTGGATGTTTAGATTTGTCTAAAAAATTTATGTGTTTCTTATTAATTATTATATACTTTGCCTTAGAATTATTTAACAAGTCATTATATTTTGAAGAATTAAAAAAAGTAATATCATTTTTATTTGACGAATTTAAAATTTTGATGTCATTCAATTTAATATTTTTTAATTTTGTTTTTAAACCTAAAGTTTTAATTACATCTGAAAGATAAATATTATTTGATTTAGTAAAAAATGGGTTAGTTTTCATCGATTAATTTTTTTTCAGTAGTATAAGTATCAAATACTTCTAAGATATTTTGCGTAATATCCAATGATTTGACACCTATTAAAATATTTTTTTTTTCGACAACTAATATTATATTGTTTTTTTCAACATATTTTGTAAGCAACGGATTTAAAACTTTTAAAATATTTTTACTATAGTCCTTTTTCATTTCAATTATAGACTTATTAATTTTGTTTCTTTCTGATTGGTACTGATTTATAATATTTTGTAATTCACTTATTTTTATCTCTAATTCCTCTTTTTTTAATATATTTTTTTGATTATTAATTTCATTTTCTTTATTTTTTATAATTTCTTCTTTACTTTTTAGTTCAGGTTTTTTTTCATTTTCATATTTTTTTATAATATTTTTATAATGTTTACCTAATAATGAATTATCAATTATAAACTGAACATCTAAATACACTATATTAGTTTGTGCACTAGCATTATTAACAAAAAATATTAATGAAAATAAAAATAAAATTTTTTTCATTTAGAAAGATGTTCCTATTTGAAATCTAAAATTTTCTGTAATATCTGTGTCAGCTTCACTAAGAGGTATTGCATAAGAAAATGTTAAAGGGCCAATTGTGCTAAACCAATTTACAGCAATACCGGTGGAAGATCTTATTTTATTAGAATCTAATGAGCTATTGTAGTCTACATTCCAAACATTTCCTAAATCTAGAAATAAATTTAAATCTATATTTTCATTTTCAAAAATTATATTTGGCAAGGTAGAATTGAAGTTTAAAGCAGCAGCATAATTTCCACCAATATATTGGGATCCGTCTTTGGGTCCAATCTTTCCACTTTCAAAACCTCTCAAGCTTCTCCCTGGTAAATAAACTCTTTTTGAAATTCTAACATTGTCTTCTAATGAATTTATTGCTTTAAAAAGAAACTTTGTTGATAAAATTAAATTTTCATTCAATGATAAGTATCTTGAGGCTGTTAAACGATTTTCTATAGATAAATCATCAGAATAAATTGGCAGTGTTTGAGAGAAATCACTTATAAAACCGCTTGTGGGCTGATAGTTATTATCAAGTCTATTTAAAGTTATCCTATAATTAATTAAATTTTCAAAATAATTACCTTGCTGTTTTTGCAATATCGAATTTGCTGTTGATGATGTTTCTAAATCTTCATAATAATTTGATATTTCAAGATTTACAAAGAAATCTTTATACTGCTCAAATTCAGTTCCTAATATTAATCCAGTTCTGTTAGTTTTATAACCACTTGTAGACATAAAATCATTAGTTGAACTTTCAATAGTTGTATTTATAGATTTATCAGAATTTTTATAGTTTGGATTTTTAACTGAAAAAATACCCTTCAAAGAGTCATCTGTCAGAGTAAAATTTGTATCTAATTTAATTCCAAGACCAAGATAGTTATTTTCTTTTATCCCAGCGGATAAAGATGATCCTGTAGTACCAGTTCCTGCACCAGCAAATATTTCACCTGTTGGTTTTTCCTCAACTAAAATATCTATTACTTTATTAAGACTATTGTTTTTTCTAACTTCGTAATCAACTTTTTTGAAAATATTTTTTGAACTGATATCCTTAATAGATTTATCAAATAGAATATCATTAAAAGGATCTCCTTCATCAACAATCAATGAATTTCTAATAACTTTTTCGTCAGTAATATAATTTCCATAAACATTAATTCTATCAACATAAAATTTTTCAAGCTCATCAAAATTTATAACAACGTCTATTTTGCTTTCATCTTTTATTATCTCTTTAAAATTAGCATTGATAAATAAAAATTCATTTAATAAAGTAAATTCATTTATTTCATCAACAAGATTGTCAATTTTCTTTTTAGAATATTTTTTTCCTCTAAATTTTTTAAATTTCTTTTCAAACACATCGAGACTTTTTAAATCAACATTTTTTTTATTTGAAAATCGTATATCATTGAAAAAATATTTATTACCTGCATTAATGTTAAAGATAATCTCAAATTGATTATCGTCTTTGATTATTGCTGAAGTAGATTTTACATTTACTAGAAAATATCCCCTATTTTTATAAAATTTTTCTAATTTTGCTACATCTAAACGTATTCTATTAGAATCTAAAAATTTATTTTTTGTAATAAATTTCCAAAATTTAGCTTCCTCAGAAACAATAATATTTTTCAAGGTACTATCCTTGTAAACTTTGTCTCCAATAAATTTAATTTTTTTTATTTTAGCAATTTCACCTAGATTAAAATTAAATATTAAATCGATAGAGTTATTATTATTTTCTATAACTTTAGTCTCAAGTTCAACAAAATAGTAACCGTAAGACTTTAATATGTTTTTTAGTAAATCAACTTGATCACTTATTTTATTTTTAACGAAAGGATACTTCTCAGTTTTTAAAGTTATTTTTTCTAAATTTTCCAAGATACTATTATCATCAATACCATTAATTTGTACTTTTTGAATTATTGGATTTTCTTTTACTTTAATTGTTATAGTTCCTTTATCATTACTTATTGTAACTTTTTCAAAATAATTCGTGTAATATAGGTTTTTGAGTGACTCATTTAATATTATGTCATCAATTTTTTGATTAACTTTTAATTTAGAGAACATAATTATTGTTTCATTAGATACTCTTTCGTTCCCGATAATATTAAATTTATTTATATTTTTAGCAAAGCTAGTACTTCCAAAATTCAATATGAATAATATAAAAATAATTAATGAATATATTTTTTTCAAAAAAGAAATTTTATTCATAAATAATTAATTTGTTGTTTAAATACTTCTTAGTAATTTTTACCATATTTTTTATATCATAAACATTGTTTGGTTTTAATTTATAATATTTATTAAAAAAAGTGTGTTTCATAAGATTTATTAAGTTTGTTTGTAGAGTTTTGTAATTAATTTCATTGTTCAAATATTTTTTAACAAGTTCATCATTAATTGTAATTAATATTGTCTCAAAAAAGGAATCTTTTTCAGGTAAATTATTTAAAACTGAAAGAACTGGAAATTTTTTTTTACTAGGTATTTGAAAATTCATTTTATTTAATTTTGAAACATTTTTTTTTATATTAAATTTTTTTTTTATGTCTTTTATATTTAAGGCATTAGAAATTGGTATTGTCATTGAAGTTTCATGTGCTAAAAATTTAATTAAACCACCTTTAAAATATATAATTGCATGCACATAAGAAGATGGATGTATTAATATATTTAAGTCTTTATTTTTTATATTAAATATTTTTTTTGCTTCAATAAACTCAAATACCTTATTCATCATTGTTGCGGAGTCTATTGATATTTTTTTTCCCATTTTCCAATTAGGATGTTTTAAGGCTTTTTCTGGTTTAATTTTTGCTAAATTTACCTTTTTATTTAGAAATGGCCCACCAGAGGCGGTTAAAATAATTTTTTCTATACTTAATTTGTCCTCGTTATTGAGAAGTTTCCAAATTGAATAATGTTCAGAATCAATTGGTATAAAATTAGTTTTATATTTTATTAATTGCTTTGATATTAATTGCCAACCACAAATGATTGACTCCTTATTTGCTATTAAAATATTTTTAGTATGTGGAATTGATAATAAAGTTGGATTTAAACCATCTATTCCAGAAATTGAATTTATACAATAATCAACTTTAATATTTAAAATTTTATTAAAATTTACAAACCCTAAATGAAGTTTAATACCCTTCTTTTGAAATTTAGTAATATTTTTTTTGTATATATCTTTATTTTCGATAATGATATTCTTAACATTGTGTTGAATTGCTTGAGTGTAAACTTTGTTTATATTCTTGCTTGTGGAAAGTAATTTTACTTTAAAATTTTTATTTTTTTTAAGCACTTTTAGTGTAGAGGACCCAATGGAACCAGTTGAGCCTAAAATTATAATACTTTGTTTCATAAAATTTTCATAATTATAAAACCCAAAGGTAAAGCAAGCATTAAACCATCTAATCTATCTAAAATGCCACCGTGACCTGGTAAAAAATTTCCTGTATCTTTTAAATTAGCTTTTCGTTTGCAATATGAGATTAATAAATCACCAATTTGTGACAATGATGAGATAATTAGAGAGAGAAAAATTAATTCTAAATTAGTAAAATACTTAGAAAAAAAAATAAAATTAAATATTATCGAAAATAAATAAGATCCAAACATACCTGAATATGTTTTATTGGGACTAATCGCAGTAAGTTTTTTACCTTTAAATATTTTCCCAAATACAAAACCACCTATATCAGATAAAATACAAGATGATAGAATTAACAAAAGATATATATTATAATCTTCAATATTTGAATTTAATGTGAGCCAAATAATAAGTGTAAAAAATAACAAATAAATATTAATAATATTTAATAAGATATACATGATTAAATTGTTTTTTTTAAATATTTTTTTTACAATATTGTTGGCCTCGAAAAATACTTGAAAAAAAATAAAAATTAGAGAAAAGATCAAAAAAGAATTATATTTAAATGATAAGTACAATAGAAATAGCAGAAAGAGAGAAGTTATTACTCTTTTATATAATTCAGGCATGTATACCACCAAAATTTCTTTTAATTTTTTTGTACTGATTTAAAATCTTATAATAATCTTTTTTTTTAAAATCAGGCCACAATTTTTTTTCAAAAAAGATTTCAGTATATATAATTTGCCATACCAAAAAATTACTGATTCTTTTTGTATTACCTGTTCTTATTAATATGTCAGGATCAGGTGTTTTGTGTGAGTATAAATTTTTTTCAAAATTTTTAACATTAATTTTTAATTTTCTTTTTGATAGTAATTTAATTGATCTTAAAATTTCTTCTCTTGCTCCATAATTTAAAGCTAAATTAATTTGAAGAACTATATTATTTTTTGTTTGCTTTTCAATATTTGTTAATTTTTTTTTTAAAGTACTGGGAAATTTTTTTAAATTACCAATTATTACAATTTTAACATTCTGATTAATTAATTCTTGTATTTCATTATCAATATAATTATTTAAAAGTCTAAAAAGTAACTTAATTTCTTTTTTCGGTCTTTTCCAATTTTCAGTAGAGAAAGCAAATAATGTTAAAAATTTAATTTTCTTTGAAATTGAAGCCTTTATAATTTCTTTTAAATTTTTTAAACCCTCTTTATGACCAAAATTTCTTGATTTTTTTCTTTTTAATCCCCATCTGCCATTACCATCCATGATTATGGCTACATGTTTTAATGGGTTCATATTGTCATTATTTCTTTTTCTTTGATTAAAACTTTCTCATCAATTTTTTTTATATTTTCGTCAGTGTATTCTTGTATAATTTTTTCATTTTTTTTTTTCATCATCTTCTGAAATTTCTTTATTTTTTAATAGTTTTTTTAATTCATCATTAGCTTCTCTTCTAATATTTCTTATAGATACTTTGCATTTTTCACCCATAGATTTTATAACTTTACTTATTTCGTTTCTTCTTTCTTCACTTAGATTTGGTATGGGCAATCTAATTAATTGACCATCTATTTGAGGGTTTAATCCTAACTCGGATTTTTTAATAGCCGCATCTATTAATGCAACATTATTTAAATCCCATACTTGAATATTAATAGTTCTTGCCTCTGGTGTTGTGATTGTAGCTAATTGATTTATTGGCATTTTTTGACCATATACATCTACTCGTACTAAATCTAGCATACTTGCATTTGCCCTGCCTGTTCTTAAGGAGTTTAACTCTCTAATAAATATATCAAAAGTTTTATTCATTTTTTCATTATAATTAATATCCTTAAACATTATTCGCCTATTTTTAATCTTACAAATTCATTTACAGTATTTTCATCTAAACCCAAATCTTTAATGATGTCTTTGACTTTTTTCTTAGGCTCCATTACCCAATCTTGGCTTAAAAGAGAGTTTTCTTCTTTAAATTTATTAATTTTTCCAACACTAATTTTTTCTGCTATTTGTTCTGATTTACCCATGTTTTTTAATTCTTCTGATATAAGTTCTTTTTCTTTTTCTATTAATTCATTTTTTATTTCTTCCTTTTTTAAAGCTAAAGGATTAGATGCAGCTATATGCATTGATAATTGTTTTCCAAAAACTTTTAAAGTTTTGCCATCTTTGTTAGCAGCAAGATTTGAGATAACTGTTAGCTTTGCAACATTATCTTTTATTACAGAATGTTGATAAACAAAATTTATAGAATTATCATTTGAAATAGTTTTAGATCTTCCAATAGTAATTTTTTCTCCAATTTTTGCAATTAAAGCAACTAAATTTTCCTCTACATTTTTTTTGTTTTTCATTAAAGATTTTTTTAATTTTTCAATATCAGAAGAACAATTATTATTTATTTCACTTATTTCTTTAACAAAGGATATAAAATCCTCATTTTTTGCTACAAAATCTGTTTCACAATTAATCTCAATAACTGATGTTTTTTTTTCATCGCCAGAAACTACTGTTACACCTTCTTTTGCATCTCTAGACATTTTTTTTGATGCTTTTGCTATACCCTTAATTCTCAATATTTCTGCAGCTTTTTCCAAATTACCATTGGATTCCTTTAAAGCTGAATTACAGTCTTTAAAACCTGCGCCTGTTGATTGTCTCAATTTTTTAATTTTATCTATATCTGTCATCTGACAAACTTAATTAATTGATTTTGTTTTTTTTTCGTTCTGCTTACTTACTATCTCATTTTTGTTTACGCTGTCATTTGGTAAACTTTTCTTTGCATTTATTATTGTTTCTTTTAATAAATTACAATATAGATCAATAGATCTACGAGCATCATCATTGCCAGGTATCGGGTAATCTATTCCCTCTGGATTTGAGTTTGTATCTAATATCGCTATTATTGGTATACCTAACTTAATTGACTCTTTAATAGCAAGTGACTCATAATTTGTGTCAATAATAAAAACAAGATCTGGAATTTTTTTCATTTCCATTATTCCGCCTAACGATCTTTGAAGTTTGTCCCTTAGTCCACTCATTTTTAAAAGTTCTTTTTTTGTAAAACCTCTATTTTCTGCATTAAGATCAGTATTTATTTTTGTTAATTTTTTTATTGAATTAGAAATTGTTCCCCAGTTTGTGAGCATTCCGCCAAGCCATCTATAATTAACAAAATATTGATCTGTATCTTTAGCTAAATTAGCAATTGCTTCGGATGCTTGTTTTTTTGTTGAAATAAATAAAATTTTACCACCACTTTCAATTGTAGAATAAACTTTTTGAAGTGCATCATTAGTTAGTTTTAAAGTTTGAGTAAGATCAATTATATGTATTGAATCTCTTTTTCCAAAAATATATTTTTTCATTTTTGGGTTCCATCTAAGAGTTTTGTGCCCCAGATGTACGCCTGCTTCTAATAATTGCTCAATTGTTATTTTAGGTATAGTCATAAATTTTCCCGGTTATGCCACCACAATTATTGCCCTTTTGGGACCGGAGGTATTAAACCACTAATTGTGTGCGTGTTAATTTGAGAAATAAATACAATTTATTTTACAAAAGACAACCTTTTTTTACTCTTTAAGTAAATTATCTACCAAATTAAGTGAATTTATTAGTTTATTATCTAATTTTCTCCCTTCATTAAGTCGGAATATAAAAGTTTCATCTTCTTTATCTACATGAATTGTAATTTTGGTTTTTCCATTCTTAGTAAGTTTGGTTAATTTATCAAATTCTTTAAAAGTCTTAAATTTAAGTGTTATATCATTTATGGGTTTATCAATTATATCTTTTAAAGAAAATATTTTTTTTACGTTAACTCTTTTTTGAGATTTATTTTCATCAGAATAATTTTTAATCAATGTTAACATAAGGGATTGACCTTCAATTAATATATTCCTATTAGCTTCAAAAATATCTGAAAAGATAAATAATTCAAATACGTTAAATAAATCTGAAAACTTCACTATGCCGTAAGAACTTCCTTTTGAAGTTTTTTTTTCTTGTGACTTAAGTACAGTGCAAGCAATGTTTGCACTCAATATATCAACATTATTTTCAAAATTTTCAAAATTAGTAATATTATACTGATTAAATATAGATTTATATTGATTCAGAGGATGGTCTGACATGTAAAAACCTAAAGTCTCAAATTCTTTTGATAGCTTGGTCTCAAAATTCCAATCATCAATCTTTTCAATAAAATTATTTTGATCATTTTCTTGATCTACAAATAAATCTATCTGATTAGCTGATCTATTTTCGTTAATATTTTTGGATTTTAAAATAATAGTAGGTATTGAATTAAAAAGAGATTGTCTATTTGGATTGATTTTATCGAAAGATCCGGCTTGCACTAATCCTTCTAATTGTAACTTATTTATATCTTTAGGTTTAACTCTATTTATGAAGTCATATAAATTTTTAAATTCACCATTTTTTATTCTTTCTTTAACGACATTAGATATAGCTTCAAAGCCAACATTTTTAATCGCGCCTAATGCATAATAGAAATTTTTACCATCAGAAGAAAAATCAGCAAAAGATTTATTTATATCTGGTCTTACAATCGGAATATTCAACCTTTTAAGCTCTTCATAAAATTCACTTAATTTCTTCTGATTTGATAACTCCATAGACATGGATGCAACAAAGAACTCATGTGGAAAATATGTTTTTAGAAAAGCTGTTTGATAAGCTATAACTGCATATGCTGCTGCATGACTTTTATTAAATCCATATTCAGCAAATGGTTCTATTTTTAGAAATATTCCTGCTGCAATATCTTTATTAATTCCATTCTTAAATGCTCCATCAACAAATCTTTGTTTTTGTTTTTCTAATTCTGCTCTTTTTTTCTTTCCCATTGCTCTTCTTAGGATATCAGCTTCTCCAGCAGTGAATCCTGAGAGTATTTGAGCAATTTGCATAACTTGCTCTTGATAAATAATAACTCCATAAGTAGGCTTTAGTATTTTTTCTAATTTTGGATGGAGATAATCAGGATCTCTTTTACCATGTTTACAATCGTTATATATGGGAATATTGCTCATAGGACCTGGTCTATATAAAGCAACTAATGCGATTATATCTTCTAATCGATTAGGCTTCATATTAATTAATGCATCTTTCATACCCGAGCTTTCAAGTTGAAATAAACCTACGGTTTTTCCGCTAGACAATAATTCATAAACTTTTTGATCTTCGTAGTTTATTTTTTCAATATTAAATTTGGGGTTTTTTTTATTAATTAATTTTTGAGCTTTATCTATAACAGTTAATGTTTTTAATCCTAGAAAATCAAATTTAATAAGACCTGCATTTTCTGCAGAATACATATCAAATTGAGTTGATGGTAACAATAAATCTGCAGAGTTATCTTTGTATAGGGGAACAGTATCTGTTAATTTTTTATCAGCTATTACTACTCCAGCTGCATGAGTAGCTACATTACGATTTAAACCCTCTAATTTTAATGATAAATTTACTAAACGTTCAACTCTTTTATCTTCTTTTATTAATTTTTGTAATCTAGGTTCAACATTTATACATTCTTGCAATGACATTGGTCTTGAAGGATCAAAAGGGATCATTTTACATATACTGTCAATAAAACCATAAGGTAAACCAAGTACTCTTCCGACATCTCTAATAACCATTCTTGCTTTGAGCTTACCGAAAGTTATTATATGAGCTACGCTACCTTTATATTTTGTAGTCAAGTATTCAAAAACTAAATCTCTTTTTTCCTCACAAAAATCAATATCAAAATCAGGCATTGAAATTCTATCTGGATTTAAAAATCTTTCAAAAATAAGATTAAATTTAATAGGATCAATGTCAGTAATTGACAAACACCATGCAACTAAAGATCCAGCACCAGATCCTCTACCAGGTCCAACCGGTATTTTGTTTTTTTTTGCCCATTTAATATAATCAGATACAATTAGAAAATATCCTGAATAGTTCATTTCAACAATTATTTTAATTTCATGATCTAATCTTTTTTTATATATTAAGAATTTTTCATTATTTTCAAAATCATCATTTCCAATATTAAAATATGTTGTAAATTTATGTTTAAGACCATTTATAGACTCCATAATTAACATTTCATTTGCATCATTATCATTAGTCGAAATGTTAGGTAATAAAGGTTTTGAATAATTAGGTTTATACGAACATCTTAATGGTAAATTAAAATTATTTTCTAATGCTTCAGGCAAATCTTTAAAAAGTTCAATCATCTCCTCAGATGATTTAAAATAATGCTGATTAGTTAATTTTAATCTGTTTTTGTCATTAACGTATGTTTTTTCACCAATACACATTAATGCATCATGAGCTTCGAACATTTCTTTTTCTAAATAATATATTTCATTTGATGCAATAATAGGTAATTCAAATTTTTCTGAAATTGAAAGATTAAAATTCTCAAAATCCTTCTCGTTTATATCGTTATGTCTTTGTATCTCTAAATAAATATTATTTTCAAATTTCTCTTTTAATTTAATTATTATTTCCTCAATTTCATCAAACAGTCCCTTGTTGAATAGTTTGCCAAACAAGCATTTAATAGAACCAGATAGTACAATTATTCCTTTAAAATTATTTAATAAGTCATCTAGATCACAATATGGATCAGTTGTTTCTGAATTTTCTAAGTAAGATTTGGATGAAAGCTTTATAATATTTTTATATCCCTCGTAATTTTTTGCAATTAAAGGTAACAATCCACTATAATTTTTATATTTAAATAATATTTGAGTTCCAATTATTGGTTGAGTGCCAACAGATGATAAGTTTTCAGAAAACTCTAAAGCACCAGAAAGATTGCAGGTGTCAGATAAGCCTAAAGATTTAATTTTATTTTTTTTACAAAAATCTTTTAATTCTTCAATTTTTACAGCGCCCTCACAAATTGAATATTGGGTATGTATTTTTAAATGGTTAAATGTATTGTTAATTGATTCTTTCATTGGTAGATATCATTTTACCACCAATCATTTTAATTTTACAATCCGCCATATTTGCAAAATATCTATTGTGGGTTGCAAAAATTATAATTCTATTTTTGTTTTTTAGATTAAATAGAGTTTTAAATATAAGTTTAGCATTTTCGAAATCTAAACTTCCAGTTGGTTCATCCGCTAAAATTATTTTTGGTTCATTAATTATAGCTCTAGCAATTGCAACTCTTTGATTTTCTCCTCCTGAAAGTTCTGATGGATAGTGGTTTAATCTTGATGATAAATTTAATTGATTAATTAATTTTTTTGCTAACTCTGTAGATTTTATTTTATTATTTGAAATCAATAAATTTGGTAATAAAACATTTTCAAGTGCTGTAAAATCGGGTAATAAATTTTTTTCTTGATATACAATACCAATATTTTTTGATCTTATATCGTCATTTTCTGTCGAATTATGTACATCAATTTTTTTGTTTTTATATTCAATAAAGCCAGATGAAGGGACGTCAATTAATGATAACAAATTCAGTAGTGTAGATTTGCCTGAGCCAGATGGACCAACAATGGAGTAAATTTTTCCTGTCTCAAACTTAAAATTAATATTATTTAAAACTTTAAAAGTTTTATTTTTTTCATACTTTTTTGACAAATTATTTAATTTTAATAAATTATTCATATTTTAAAGTTTGAATTGTATCTAATTTTGCAGCTCTAGAGGCTGGATAAATAGATACGATTGATGTGGTTATAATTGAGCATAAACCAATAATTATAACAGAATTAATACTTATTTCTGACGGAAGAGTACTTAGGAAATAAATTTCTTCTGGAAATAATGTTATATCAAAAGATTTGGAAATAAATTTCCTTATATCTTCTATATAATATGAAAATAAAGATCCTAATAAAATACCAAATAAAGTTGCTGAAGTACCAATAATAAATCCAACAAAAAAGAAAATTTTTTTAATCGATGTATTTGTTACTCCTATAG
>MDTE01146012.1_pt1 | contig 14245 bp, 12 predicted proteins | sample 811231 | NCBI WGS metagenome assembly MDTE01 (sample SAMN05326651, study PRJNA326480) | marine metagenome | isolation source: seawater | place: Indian Ocean: Red Sea | collected 2010 | reverse complement strand
ATCATATTCAATGGAAGTTCAGAGATGAATTGCGACCAAGATTTGGAATAATGCGTTGCAGAGAATTTTATATGAAGGATGCATATTCTTTTGATCTTAATGACGATTTAGGTGAATATTCTTATAATAAATTTTTTTTATCGTATCTTAAAACTTTTAAAAGACTAGAATTAAAAGCAATCCCAATGGCAGCAGACACAGGTCCTATAGGAGGTAATTTATCACATGAATTTATTATTTTAGCTGAGACAGGTGAGAGTAAAATTTATACCGATAAAAATATATTTGAGGTAGATCATTCAGGTTGCACTTTAGAAAGAGAATCATTGGCAAATTTGAGAAAACAATTTGAAAATTATTATGCAGTCACGGATGAAAAATTTAATAAAGCTGAATTTGAAAAACTAGTTACAAAAGAAAATCAATTAGAGACAAAAGGTATAGAAGTTGGCCATATATTTTATTTTGGTGATAAATACTCTAAACCCATGAATGCATCTGTAGATCACGATGGCAAAAAAGTCTTTGTAAAAATGGGATCTTATGGTGTTGGAGTTTCAAGATTAGTTGGTGCCATAATAGAGGCCAAATTTGATGAAAAAAACGAAAACATGAATTGGCCAATAAATGTAGCGCCGTATGAATGTGCGATTTTACCATTATTTTCTAAGAATGATAAAACAAATTTAGAAAAATCTATTAATATATTTAAAAAACTAAAAGATAGAAATATTGATGCAATCATTGATGATACAGATGAAAATTTTTCATCTAAAATGAAAAAGTTTAATCTTATTGGTGTTCCCTATCAAATACTTTTAGGAAAAAATTCTGATGATGAAATGTTAGAATTTAAAAAAGTTGGCGGAGAGTCTTCTAAATTAAATATAGAAGACATAATAAAGACTATAAATTTAAAAAAAGAAAATTGATTTCAAAATTAGAAAAAGAGATAACATTTAGATATTTAAAAACCAGAAAAAAAGATGGTTTTTTAAATGTTATCACAATTTTTTCATTTATTGGCATCAGTTTAGGCGTAGCAGTTTTAATTATTGTAATGTCGGTTATGAATGGATTCAGATCTGACCTTATAACAAAAATTAATGGATTTAATTCACATGCAACAATTCAAGGTTATATTAAAGAAATAGATTTAAAAAGAGTAGAGAAATTTGAGTTAAAAGATCAAATTAATGAAATAATGCTAAGTAATAATGGTGAAGGTATCCTAATTAAAGAAAAATTAAGCAAGGGTGTTTTACTAAGAGGTTATAAACAAGAGGATTTTAAAAAATTAAATATTGTAAAAAATCAAAATTTTTCGGGTTCTAAAATATTAGATAAAAACGAAATTTCAATTAGTCGAGAAATGGCATATGATTTAGATTTGGAAATTAATGACAAATTAAGCATTGTATTTCCCTCCTCTGAAAATACACTAGTTGGATCATTACCAAAACAAAAAACTTTTCAAATTAAATCTTACTTCAGTAGTGGATTTAATGATTTTGACAAAAATATTGTTTTCGTAAATATTAATGATTTAGAAAACCAATTGAATATAAAGAAAGATGATAGATTTTTAGAAATTTATTTTAAAGATCCTACTGATATTGAAAAATTAAAAAATGAATTAGTTAGAATTTTTCCTAATAAACTTATATACACCTGGTCTGATTTAAATAAACCGCTTTTTTCTGCATTAAAAGTTGAGAGAAATGTAATGTTTATAATTTTATCATTAATAATAATAGTTGCTGCATTTAATATTGTTTCAGGATTGACAATATTAGTAAAAAATAAAACTAGGGAAATTGCAATTTTAAAATCTATTGGAGTTAAAAACAGATCTATTAAAAAAATTTTCTTTTTAGTTGGATTTATCATTGGTTGTAGCGCAACTTTTTTTGGAATTATTTTAGGTATTATTTTTTCAATCTATATAGAAAATTTAAGACAGTTTCTAAGTAATTTATTTAATATAACTTTATTTCCAGAGGAGATTTATTTCTTAAGCACAATGCCCTATGAGATAGATATAAAGTCAATTCTTTTAATTTCAATTTGTTCTATTACTTCCACTTGTTTAGTTTCACTATTCCCCGCAATTAAAGCTTCTAAATTAGATACAATTAAATCTATTAAATATGAATAATTATATTGAGCTAAAAAATATATCAAAAAATTATTTTTTATCGAAAAAAATTGAGGTGTTAAAAAATGTTAATTTTATTTTTAAACCAGGAAAAATCTACTCTTTAATAGGTCCTTCAGGTTCTGGAAAATCAACATTGCTTAATTTGATTTCTCTCATAGATAAACCATCAAGCGGATTAATAAAATTAGACAATATAATAATTGACAACAACAATAATGACCAGAGAGATTTAATTAGATCAAAAAAAATTGGAATTATATATCAAGACAAAAATTTGTTGTCTGATTTTAATACTTTAGAAAATGTTTATTTGGCAAGGTTGTCCTTAAGCAATGATAAAAAAAAGGCAGTTTTAGATGCAAAAAAAATAATTAAAAAAGTTGGATTAGATAAAAGATTAAGCCATTTTCCAAATGAATTATCTGGCGGCGAATCACAAAGAGTTGCTATATCAAGAGCATTAATAAATTCTCCTGATATAATTTTAGCCGATGAGCCTACTGGAAATTTAGATTTTAAAAATGCGAAAGATATATTTAAATTATTATTTAGCTTGAGAAATAAAAAAAGAATAATCATTTTTGCAACTCACAATAGATATTTTGCAGATATGTCAGATTGTAAACTAAGTTTAATTAATGGTAAAATAAAAACTATTAATGCAAGAAACTAAAAAAACTTTTAATCATTTTAAATTGCATACACAATATTCCATTTGCGAAGGTGCAATAAAAATAGAGGATTTAGAAAAATTTTGTAAAAATAATAAAATAAAATCACTTGGTATTTCAGATACATCAAATTTATGTGGTGTATTACAATTTTCAGAGACATTATCCAAATCAAAAACACAACCAATTATTGGATCTCAAATTAAATTTAAACATAAAGACTTATTTGGTTTGATACCTGTTATCGCAAAAAATAATTTAGGATACAAAAATTTAGTTAAACTATCATCAAATTCTTATTTAAATCACAAGGATTTTAATGAACCTTTTTGTGAATTTAAAGATTTAGTCGACTATCAGGAAGGTCTAATAATTACTTTAGGTAGTTTAAATAGTTTAGTTGGAAATTTATTTATGAAAGGTAGATTAGATGAAATAAAAGAGGTTTATATTTTCTTAAAGAATTTATTATTTGATAATTTTTATATTGAAATTCAAAGACATAATGATTTTAATGAAAAAAATTTAGAATTATATAACTTAGCTTTATCAAAAGAGCTAGATATACCAATAATAGCATCACATGAAGTATATTATTTAGAAAAAGATTTACATGATGCACACGATGCACTTATGTGTATTGGGTCAAAAAGTTATATCAACGATAAAAATAGATTAAAGCTATCCAATAATCACTATTTAAAAAATAATGACGATATGAATAAGCTATTTTCTGATTTACCTGAGGCTTTAGAAAATAATTATAATTTACCTGTAAGATGCTCTTACAGACCTATATCTTCAAAACCTCAACTTCCAAATATTGGTTCTAAAGAAACTTCTTCAGCAGATGATATTCTTAAAAAAGAGGCGTCAGAAGGTTTAAAGGAAAGATTAAGAAACAACCGTGAGGAATATTCAGACATTAAAATAGATGAATATAAGAATAGACTAAATCATGAGATTAATATTATATGCAAAATGAATTATTCTAGTTATTTTTTAATAGTCTCTGATTATATAAAATGGGCGAAGGATAATAATATTCCTGTCGGGCCTGGCAGAGGTTCTGGTGCTGGCTCTTTAGTAGCTTGGTGTTTATCCATCACAGATGTTGATCCAATAAAATTTGATTTAATATTTGAAAGATTTCTTAATCCAGATAGGATTTCTATGCCTGATTTTGACATAGATTTTTGCGAGGATAAACGTGATTTAGTTTTTGATTACTTAAATAAAAAATACTCTGGGTCCGTTGCTCATATTATAACTTTCGGAAAACTTAAAGCACGAATGGTTATTAGAGATGTTGGACGTGTAATGGGTTTACCTTATGGCTTTGTTGATAGTATTTGCAAAATGATACCATTTGACCCCTCAAGACCTATGAATCTTAATCAATGTATAAATTCAGAACCTAAATTACAAAAACTTATAAAAGAAGATAAAAGAGTTGAACGATTAATTAATTTATCTCTTAAGTTAGAAGGTTTGAATAGAAATTTTGCTACTCATGCAGCAGGAGTTGTGATTGCAGATAAAAATCTATCTGAGACTGTGCCACTTTACAAAGATCCTTCATCTAACTTGTTATTACCCTCTACGCAATTTGACATGTACTCAGCTGAAAATGCCGGTCTAATTAAATTTGATTTTTTAGGCTTAAAAACACTTACAGTTATAAATAAAACACAAGAATTAATAAAAAATAAATCAAGGGAGTTTAATATTAAAAACATCAAATATAATGACGAAAAGGTTTATGAATTTTTATCTACTGGAAAAACAGTAGGTTTATTTCAACTTGAAAGTTCTGGAATGAGAGAAGCCCTAATACAAATGAAACCTAACCGCTTAGAAGATATTATAGCTCTTGTTGCGTTATATAGGCCAGGACCTATGAGTAATATTCCAATATATAATGACTGTAAACATGGAAAAAAAGAACCAGATTATTTACATCCTAAATTAGAAAAAATTCTTAAACCTACCTATGGGGTAATAATTTATCAAGAGCAAGTAATGCAAATTGCTCAAACACTGTCAGGTTTTTCTCCTGGAGAGGCAGATTTACTTAGAAGAGCTATGGGCAAAAAAAAAAGGTCTGAACTTGAAAAACAAAAAACAAGATTTGTGGAAGGTGCTTTCAGAAATGGCATAAGTAAAGATGTTGCAGCAGGAATATTTTTAAAAATTGAGCCATTTGCAGAGTACGGTTTTAATAAAAGTCACGCGGCGGCTTATGCTATAATAGCTTACCAAACTGCTTATCTGAAAACATATTTTCCAAATGAATTTTTTGCAGCATCAATGTCAATGGAGCTTTCCAATCAAAAAAAATTAGGTGAATTTTGTGAAGAGATAAAAAGGCTGAAAATTAATATAATTAGACCTGATATAAACAAATGTTATGCAGAATTTTTTTCTGAAAATAATAATTTTTATTATGCTCTAGGAGCTATAAAAAATGTAGGTTTTGAGTCAATATCAAATATTGTTTTAGAAAGAAAAAAAAAATGGTGAATTTAAATCTATTTTTGATTTTCTAAATAGAGTAAATCCAAAAGATATTAATAAATTACAATTAGAAGGTCTAACTAAAGCAGGAGCTTTTGATAATATTATAAATAATCGAAGAGCTTTTTACGATTCTATACCTAATATCATTCTTAAATCAAAAAATTTATTTGAAAACAAATTAAAGAATCAAATTGAATTATTTTCTTTAAATGAAAGCACTTCTAACGAACAAGTTATTTTAGACCGGGATGAATGGAAATTTCAAGAAAAAATGTTAAAGGAGTTTGAAACTATTGGATTTTATCTTTCAGATCATCCTTTAAACCAATATAAGGATATTTTTATTGATTATAATATTACCAAATATTCCGATTTTATTAATGATAAAAAGAATTCTCAAAGTATCGTTGCGGCCACAATTTTAAAAATTCAAGAAAAAAAAACACAAAAAGGTACTTCTTATGCAATAATAAAATTTTCTGATTTAGGTAGTATTTTCGAACTTTTTGTTTTCTCAGATGTTTTTGAATTAAATAGAGACAGTATAAAAGAAGGTAATTCAGTTATATTAACAATTTTTAAAAATTTAAGCGATAATGATCAAAGAGTAAGAACAAATGTTAAAAAAATTATTCCAATAGATGATATTATTAATAAACCAATAAATAATTTAAAAATCAAAATTGATAATATTGAAAATATTGAGCTGTTATCTAAAATGCTAAATATTGAAGGAAATGCAGAGATAATTTTTGAGATATCAAAAAACAATAAAAAATATACCTTTAAATTAAAAAATAAAAGGTATGTAGATAAAAACATTTTAAATTCTATTAAAAAACAAGGGATTTTAGCTTCTATTGTATAAATAAATACTTGCCTTTATGTGATAAAGTTATTATTAAACATAATAAAACTCACACAGTTAGTGGTTTAATACCTCCGGTCCTTAAGTGGAAATAACTGTGGCGGAATAACCGGGAAATTTATGAAGATACCAAATTTATCTATAGAACAATTATTAGAAGCTGGAGTTCATTTGGGCCATAAAACATTAAGATGGAACCCTAAAATGAAGAAATATATTTTTGGTAAAAGAGACTCTGTTCATATCATTGATCTTACTCAAACATTAGAATTAGCAAACAAAGCTTTAGAAAAAATATATGAAGTAATATCTAACAATGGAAAAATATTATTTATTTCCACAAAGAAACAAGCTTCGGAGTCTATTGCTGAATTAGCAAAATCTACTGGACAATATTTTGTAAACTACAGATGGCTTGGAGGAATGCTAACTAATTGGGGTACAATATCAAATTCAATTAAAAAACTTCAAAAAATAGAAATAGATCTTAAAACAGAAAATAGAGGTTTTACAAAAAAAGAACTACTTAAAATGGGTATACAAAGAGACAAGCTTCAAAGATCGCTTGGAGGTATTTCAGAGATGAAAAAAATTCCAGATTTAGTTTTTATAATTGATACAAACTATGAGTCTTTAGCAATAAAAGAGTCAATTAAACTTAATATACCCATAATAGCTATCTTAGACACAAATTCAGATCCAGATGGTATCGATTATCCAATTCCAGGCAACGATGATGCGAGAAGATCAATTGATTTGTATTGTAGCCTTATAAAAGAGACAATAAATAACGCTAAAAAAGATTCCCCAAAAGTAGAAGAGAAAAAAACAAGTGAAAAGCTAAAAAAACTGGAAAACCTTCCAAAAACAAAAAAGTTAAATTAAGCTTTTAAAAATGCCTAATACTGAAAAAATAAAAAAATTAAGATCATTAAGTGGGGCGGGCTTTAAAGATTGTAGTTCAGCTCTAGAAGAAGCCAAAGAGGATATTGATAAAGCAATTGAAATTTTAAGAGTTAAAGGTGTAGCAAAAGCCTCGAAAAAAATGTCAAGATCAGCTAACGAGGGAGTAGTTGCAATTTGTGAAAATAGTCAAAATTCTTCAATTTTAGAATTAAATTGTGAAACAGATTTCGTTGCAAAAAATCAGGACTTCATTAATTTTGCAAATGAGTTAAGTGATATTAATAATCAAGTAAAATCAGATAGAGAAAAATTATTATCTTCAAACATGAAAAACAACAAAACTGTCAGTGAAAATTTATTAGCTTTAATTGCAAAAATTGGTGAAAAAATCACTATCGGTAGATGTAAGACTTTAAATCACCCAAACTTAAAAATATTTAAATATCATCATACTATTGTTAAGGATAATTTGTCAAAATTAGGTGTACTTGTATCAATCAAATCAAATGACGATTCTGAAAAGTTAAAAAATTTTGGAAAACAACTCAGCATGCATATTGCAGCATCAAATCCGTTGGCGATTGATATTGATGATATAGATAAGGAGGTTTTAAATAAAGAAATTGATTTAATTACTGAGGAATTAAAAAGTTCTGGGAAATCTGAGGAAATAGCAAAAAAAATTAGTTTAGGTAAAATTAACAAATTTAAAGAAGAAAATTCATTGCTTAATCAACAATGGGTTATGGAACCAAAAAAAAAAGTTAAAGATATTATAAAAGAGCTAAATATAGATAATATAAAAATAAATGAATTTTCCAGAATTAAGATTGGAGAATAAATGTTTCAAAAAGATAACTATAGTCAAAAAATGACTAAAACAATTGAGGTTTTTAAAAAAGAATTAAGTTCTTTGAGAACAGGCAGAGCCAACGCGAATATGTTAGATTTGGTTAAAGTAGATGTTTATGGACAAAAAATGCCAATCAATCAATTAGGAACAATTACAACACCCGAACCGAGAATGATCAATATACAGGTCTGGGACTTAAACAATGTGAACTTAATAGACTCATCAATTAAAAAATCTGAATTAGGATTAAATCCTCAAATAGATGGACAATTAATTAGACTTCCTATACCTGACTTAAGTGAAGAAAGACGTAATGAGATGAAAAAAATGGTAAAAACAATGGGGGAAAAATGCAAAGTTTCAATAAGAAACATAAGAAGAGAAGCAAACGACTCACTGAAAGATTTACTTAAAAATAAAAAAATCTCTGAAGATGATGAAAAAAAAAATGAAAAAGAAATACAAAATTTGACAGATAAACATATTAGCTTAGTAGATGAAAAAGTTTCATTAAAAGAAAAAGAAATAATGACTATATGAACCCGATAAATCATGTTGCTATTATCATGGATGGTAATGGTCGTTGGGGCACTAATAAAGGTAAATCAAGAAACTTTGGTCACAAAGAGGGTCTTAAAACTGTAGAAAAAATTATTAAAGAAAGTTTAAAAAAAAAAATAAAATACCTAACTTTATATGCTTTTTCTACTGAAAATTGGAAAAGACCTAAGAATGAAATAAAATATTTATTTTCCTTACTAGATAATTTTTTATCAAAAAAAATTAAAGAATTAGATAAACAAAAAATTAAATTTAATGTAATTGGAAAAAAAAAATTTAACAAAAAATTAAACAAATTACTTAATTACTCAGAAAAATTAACTTCAAATAATAAAAAATTACAAATTAATCTAGCTTTAAATTATGGTTCAAAAAATGAAATCATTAGAGCTATTAATTTATTAAAAAAGAAAAAATTGAAAATTAATGAAAAAAATGTTTCAAAAAACCTCTATACAAAAAATATACCAGATCCAGACATTCTGATTAGAACTGGTAATAGAAAAAGATTGAGCAATTTCCTTCTTTGGCAATTAGCTTATTCTGAGATATATTTCGAAAAAAAATTGTGGCCTGATTTTAATGAAAAGGATTACAATAATATTTTATCTATATTTAAAAAAACAAAACGTAATTTTGGAAAAATCTAATGAATATTGAATTTTATAAAAGATTGATAAGTTCATTAATAATAATACCTTTTAGTTTTTTTTTTATAATAAAAGGGAACTATCTATTTAATCTTTTTTTAATTTTATGTCTTTTTGTAACTTTTTTTGAATGGCACAATATGACAAAAAAATACAAGTATCACAAATTGGGATACTTTTTTATATTAATTTCATTTTATACCGTATTTTGTTTGAGAAATGATTTTGGAGATAAAAGCTTAATTCTTTTTTTATTTGTTACTCTAATTTGCATATTAACAGACTTAGGTGGATATATATTCGGTAAAATTTTCAAAGGTCCAAGAATTAGCAAAATAAGCCCAAACAAAACTTATGCAGGCATGTTTGGTGGGTATATACTTTCAATTTTTACTTTTTTTTTTTTACAATATTCGGAATTATTATTTGATGTTAATTTAAAATGGACACCTGAGTTATTTATTTATATATTTTTTATTTCTACAATAAGCCAAGTTGGGGATTTTATAATTTCATTTTTTAAAAGATTATCTAATATTAAAGACACAGGAAAAATTATTCCTGGACATGGTGGAATTTTGGACAGAATTGATGGAATGATTTTTGCCTTTCCTTTTTCATATGTAATGTTTAAATTTCAAATATTTGTTTATTAATGAAAAAAAAGATTGTAATTTTAGGGTCAACAGGTTCGGTTGGCAAACAAACAATAGATATTATTAGAAAAGATAAAAAAAACTTTAAAATTTTACTTCTTGTAGCAAATAAAAATCACAATTTACTCTCAAAACAAATAAAAGAATTTAAAGTTAAGAATATAATTGTAACTGATAAAGATAGTTATTTAATTTTAAAAAAAAAATTCAAAAAGATAAATATAACTAATGATCTAAGTAAAATTGATAAATTTATTAATTCAAAAGTAGACTATACTATGAGTGCAATATCAGGTTTTAACGGATTAAAACCAACTATTAAAATAATAAAAAAAACTAAAACAATAGCAATAGCCAACAAAGAATCAATAATTTGTGGATGGAATTTAATAAAAAAACAATTAGATAAGTATAATACAAAATTTATTCCAGTGGACTCTGAACATTTTTCTATTTGGTCTGTTATAAAAAATTTAGACCCTAAAACAATAAATCAAATAATTATAACAGCTTCCGGTGGTCCCTTTTTAAATTTAAAAAATAAAAAAATTAAAAAGACACCTAAATTAGCTACAAATCATCCTAATTGGAAAATGGGTAAAAAAATTTCGACTGACTCTGCAACTTTAATGAATAAGGTATTTGAAGTTATCGAGGCGCAAAAGATCTTCAATATTAGTTTGGATAAATTTAAAATTTTAATACATCCAAAATCATACATCCACGCTATCGTAAAATTAAATAATGGGTTAATTAAAATGGTAGCACATGATGCAAATATGAAAATACCAATATCTAATTCAATTTATGGTGATAAATTCAATCATTTTAAATCTAAAAAAATTAATATTAAATTTTTAAATAGTCTTAATTTAAATAAAGTCGATAGTAGGAAATATCCTTCAGTAAATATATTAAAATATGTACCAAAAAAAAAAAATACTTTATTTGAGACATTATTAGTATCTATAAATGATGAATTAGTTGATTTATTTCTACAAAACAAGATAAATTTTGATGATATTCCACTTAAATTAAAGCGAATTATAAATCATAAAAAATTCTTAAAATACAGGCAAAAAAAGGTTAATAATTTAAAGCAAATAGAAAAATTAAATGAGTTTGTAAGATTGAAAACAAAATCTTTAAGTGTAATATCCCAACTCAAATGAAGAAAATTTTTTTAGCATTAATGTTTGTATCGACTTTAATCATTCAGACAAAAGCCGATGTAATTAAAGATGTGAAATTAGAGAATAGCAAAAGAATAAGCAAAGAAAGCATAATCGCCTTTGGAAATATCAAATTAGGAAAGGATTATTCTGAACTTGAAATTAATCAAATTTTATTAGATCTTTATGAAACAAATTTTTTTTCAGATATCAGATTAAAGGTTGAAAATAATATTCTAATAATTAATGTAGACGAGAAAAAGATTATTCAGACTATATTGTTAGAAGGTATTAAGTCTAAAGAAAATACTGCAAATATTTTAAAGCAATTAAGTTTAAAGGATAAAAGTCCATTTGATAAATTTACAGCAGAGCAAGATCTTATTAAAATTAAAAGTGCACTAAGTAGGTCAGGATACTATTTTGCTAAAGTTGATGTTAAAATTAAAGATAATAACAATGACACAATAGATCTTATTTATAATATCGATATTGGTGAAAAAGCTTTAATTAAGAATATAAAATTTACAGGTGACAAGTTTTATAAGGATAGGAAATTAAGAAGTATAATTGTAAGTGAGGAAAATAAATTTTGGAAATTTATAAGTAATAAAAAATATTTAGATGTAGATAGAATAGAACTTGATAAAAGATTGCTAAAAAATTTTTACTTAAATAAAGGTTATTACAACGTTCAAATAGAAAGCTCTTCAGCAGTATTTAACAATAACTTTTTTGAATTAATTTACAATATTAATTCTGGAGAAAAGTATTTTATTAAAAATGTAAAACTAGATATACCTATTGATTATGATACGAAAGATTTTACTGAAGTTACAAAATCAATTGAAAAATTAAAAAATAAAAAATATTCTTTGAATGAAATAAATAAAGTTATTAAAGAAATTGACAAGGTATCAATATCAAGATTATACGATTTTATAGATGCAACGATAGAAATAAATGAATCAAATGATAATAATCTAGACTTAAAATTTTCCATTATTGAGAGTGATAAGTTTTTTGTTAATAGAATTGACATATTTGGAAATAATGTGACAGAGGAACAAGTTATAAGAAATCAACTTGAGGTTGATGAAGGTGATCCTTTTAATAAATTGCTACATGCAAAATCAATAAATAATTTAAAAGCGTTAAGAATATTTGCAAATGTTAAAGACGAAATTGTAACTATTCAAAACTCACAACAAAAAGATATAAAAATCACAGTAGAGGAGAAACCAACTGGAGAAATTTTAGCCTCTGCTGGCGTTGGAAATGACGGTGGTACGGTTGGATTTTCTGTTTCAGAAAAAAATTTTATGGGAAGAGGTGTTGGTCTAGTATCTTCTTTAACCTTAAGTGAGGAAAGAGTAAAAGGAGAATTCACAGTTAACAATCCTAATTTTAATTACAGTGAGAAGTCTTTAGATATGAGTTTTTTTGCAGTTGATACCGATAAAATGACTGAAAGTGGTTATAATTCTGGTGAAGTTGGATTTAATTTTGGAACAAGATTTGAACAATACGATAATTTATTCTTTAGTCCTTCTTTCAAAACTGTTGCGGAAAAACTAGAAACAAACTCTTTAGCAAGTACATCAATTAAAAAACAAGAGGGAAATTACTTTACATCAACAATAGGATATTCTTTTGATTATGATGTAAGAAATCAAAGATTTCAAACATCAGATGGATTTAGAAGTAAATTTTCCCAAACCTTACCGGTTGTTTCAGATAGCAATACCATTACTACTAATTATATTTACGATTATTATTTAACTATTGCAGAAACTACTGCTAGCTTAGGTTTATTTTTAAAAAATACAGTAGGTCTATCTGATGATGTAAGAATTTCAGAAAGAATTGGCTTACCAAGAAACAGATTGAGAGGGTTTAAGACAGGTAGAATTGGCCCAGTTGATCAAGGAGATGACCACGTGGGCGGAAATTACGCTGCTGCACTTAGTTTTACGAGTAATTTACCTTTGATAGCGCCAAATTTACAAAATATAGAATTTAATTATTTTTTAGATTTAGGAAATGTTTGGGGCACGGATTACAGATCATCAAATTTTGATGACTCAAACTTTTTGAGGGTTTCAACAGGAGCAGGTGTAGAATGGTGGACACCTGTTGGACCTTTAAGTTTAACATTATCACATGCTGTGCAAAAAAAAGAAACGGACGAATTTGAAGGTTTTCAATTTAATATTGGAACAACTTTTTAATGTTAAAAAAGTTTTTAATTATAAATATTTTTTTATTAATTTTTACATCTTCCTACGCTGAAGAACAAAAAATTGTTTATTTAAATGTGGACAAAATAATGCAACAATCAATAGCAGGAAAATCAATAAAAAAAAAATTAGAGGAATTATATAATAAAAATTTAAAAAAATTTAAAAAAAATGATGAAATTTTAAAAAATAAAGAAAAAAAAATAATTTCCCAAAAAAATATATTGAGTCAAGAGGACTTTCAAAAAGAACTCACAAGTCTTAGATCAGAAATAATAAAGTTTCAAAAAGAACAAGTCAAAGCAAGAGAAGATATAAATAAATTAAGGATAGAAGCAACTAATAAATTAATTTCTCAATTATCCCCAATTTTGCAAGAATATGCAAAAAGAAATTCTGTGAGTTTAATTTTACAAAAAAAAAATATTGTAATGGGAAAGAAAGAAATTGAAATTACTGACGAGATACTTGAAATAACGAATAAAAGAATAAAAGATATAACTCTAAATTGATAAATGAATAATTTAAGCAAAAAAGATATAGAAAATCTATTACCGCATAGAGAACCCATGCTGTTAATCGATGAATTAATTAATATAAAAAAACTTTTTTCAGCAACAGCAATAGTTAATGTAAAAAAAGATAGTTTTTTTGTACAAGGTCATTTTCCAGGACAGCCTGTTATGCCTGGTGTTTTAATTGTTGAAGCTTTTGGTCAAGCCGCGGCAGCTTTAACAGCTCACGGTTTAGATAAAGAAACATATGAAAATAAACTTGTTTATTTAATGAATGTGGAAAAAGCAAGATTTAGAAACCCGGTATTACCAGATTGTAGACTTGAGCTTTATATTGAAGCTGTTAGATCACATGGACGTGTTTGGAAATATAAAGGCGAGGCCACCGTTAATAATAAAAAAATGGCTGATGCTGTATGGTCTGCAACAATTGTTGATAGGAAATAATTAGCAATAAATCTTGATAAGCATT
>MDTE01066165.1_pt1 | contig 14250 bp, 14 predicted proteins | sample 811231 | NCBI WGS metagenome assembly MDTE01 (sample SAMN05326651, study PRJNA326480) | marine metagenome | isolation source: seawater | place: Indian Ocean: Red Sea | collected 2010 | reverse complement strand
CTATCAATCCTTTGGCCTTGGTCTGACTTTCGCCTATTGACAAATGAAGCCATGATAAATACTACCAGAGAAACCCCTGGGTTAAATCAATATTTTTCTCTATTTTGGATAGGCGTTGGTCTATTCATTGTTCTTATTTTAGACGTCTATGACCGAAAGCGACAGTAAACTTTTTGGATTATTAGGAAAAGATATTGGCTACTCTTTTTCGAGAAATTACTTCTCAAATAAATTTAGAGCTGAAAATCTCCAACATGAGTACGTTAACTTTGATCTTGAAAATCTATCAACCTTCAAAAGTCTTCTCAAGCGAGATGATATCTATGGCATGAATGTAACGATTCCTTACAAGCAGGAAGTCATCCCTTTTCTGGATGAGATTGATCCAGTTGCAAAAGCGATTGGTGCTGTCAATACCATCGTTTTTAAAGACAACAAACGATTAGGTTACAATACAGACCATATCGGATTTCAAAATACCCTTCTGAATTATCTAAAACCTCACCATGACAAAGCGCTTGTTTTAGGAACTGGCGGGGCTTCTAAAGCGGTTTGTTATGTCCTGGAACAACTGAAAATACAAGTCCGTAAAGTGTCTCGAAGTGAAGGGCCAGACAGAAAGGCATACCATCAACTTTCAGCCAAAGATTATAAAGAACATAGCTTGCTTATCAACTGCACTCCACTTGGCACCCATCCGAATATAAACGCTTATCCACCAATTGATTATGAGAAAATCAGCAAGAAACATTTGCTGTATGATCTGATTTACAACCCTGAAGTCACCGCCTTTATGAAAATGGGGAAAGCCAAAGGTGCTGAGGTTGTAAATGGTTACCAGATGCTCGTAGACCAAGCAGAGGCTTCGTGGAATTTGTGGATGGATTAAATCTAAAAAAGTAAACTCACAAAGTTTTACTATCTTGTGATTGTCAAAGTTAACCAAGACATGCTAGATAATGATGCCAATTTGCAAGAAGCAAATGAAGACATAGTGGACGAAAAAATCCCTGAAACTGAAGACCAACCGAAGCAGGAGATGACTCAATCTCAGCCATCAACTGATGCAGGGGAATTCGAGAATACCGAAGATCAACAGGGTGAAAATACGACTTCAGAAGATTCAAATCTTGATGAAGATGAGCTTTCTGTAGTGAAAAGTGAAGAGGAAAACTATGACGATCTGAATCTCGAGCAACTCCTAAAGGCACTAGATAAAAAAGTATCTTCAGGAAAAATACATCATCATAAGCGTGATGTTGAGGCACTCTCCAAGCAAATCGAGCCAAAACTCAGCCAGATTTTCGAGAACAAAAAAGAAGATTTTATTAATGCTGGTGGAGAGCTCAAGGATTTTGATGCTAAAATTCCAGAAAAAACAATCTATAACGAGCTAATACGCAGGTATAAATCTGAGAGAGCAAGGTACTATCAAGAACTCGAAAAGTCATTTCAAAATAATTTGGTTATTAGAAAAAACCTTATTGAAGAACTCAAGGGGCTCATTGGAATTGATCAACCCATTTCAGAGACTTATAAACAATTTAAGAATTTGCAAAGTAGATGGAGAGAATCAGGGCATGTGCCAAGAGCAGAAGCAAACAATATTTGGAAAACTTATCATCACCATGTTGGTATCTTTTATGACTTTCTTCATCTGAATCGTGAGTTCAGGGAGCTTGACTTTAAATACAATTATGAAGAAAAATTGAAAATTATCGAGCAAGCCGAAGCATTGAGTAAAATGGATAATATCCAAAAGGCATTTAGGGACTTACAAGAACTTCACAAACGTTGGAAGGATGAGTTGGGTCCAATCGCTAAAGAACACGGCGAAACACTCTGGGAACGATTTAGCGAAGCAACTAAAGTCATCCATGAAAAGCGTCAGTTTTTTCAAAAAAATCAAACGGAAGTTTATCGGGCTAACTACGAAAAAAAGAAAATAATAATCTCACAAATGCAGCAACTTGCGGAAATTGAAATCAAAACCCATAATGAGATGCAAAAGATGATCCGTGATATGGAGAGTTTACGGACTTCATTTTTTGAATGTGGTCATGTGAGTCGAAGTGACAATGCAGAAATTTGGGCGATATTTAAGGATGTCATGCGTCTTTTTAGCAAGAAACGAAATACATTTTACAAGTCACTCAAAAAAGAATATAGCGAGAATTTCAAACAGCGTATGGAACTGGTAAAACAAGTCGAGGCTTTTTTACAGACAGAAGATTTTGCAGCGACAACGCCCAAAGTGATCGCTCTACAAAGAAAATGGAAAGAAATGGGTGCTGTTTCTAGAAAACAAAACGATAAAGCATGGAAACTATTTCGCAAAGCATGTAACGATTATTTTGCGCTTCTCGATGAACGAAAAAACAAATTATCGGAAGTTGAACAACAAGCATTCGAAGAAAAAGATGAGTTATTGAAAAAACTCCAATCAAAAGAAGGCCTTGATCGCACCAGTATCGATCATTTGATTGAGGAATGGACCAAAATTGGATCTGTAGGTCGGAAAACAAATCAGATTAACAGCGAGTTTGTTGCGGCCATAGAAAATTCGCTCAAACAACTCGGTGAGGATAAAGAATCCATTGCTTCATTCAAGTATGAGCTCAAAATCAAGTTGATGGGTGACCGCACAGAACTTATTCAGAAGGAAAGATCACAAATCAAGCAACGCTTAGACAAAGCCAAACAAGAGCACATTCAACTCGAAACGAATATGGAGTTTTTCGCTAAAAGTTCATCCGAAAACCCGGTGGTCAATAAGGTTATGAAGGACCTTGAAAAACAGAAGAAAATTATTGATGGTTTACAACAAAAGCTAGACGCATTTAAAAGAATGTAATCTACGTCTCTGATTTTACCTCTTGCCACAATTTTTCCCAGTCATCAAGTTTGAGTTGGTTCATATTGATTTGACGTTCTGATATTTTTTTCTCCATTTCTACAAAACGACTGTGAAACTTTTGATTAGTCCGCGATAACGCATCGTCTGGGTTGATACCGATAAACCGAGCATAATTTACCAAAGAAAACAGCAAATCTCCAAATTCTAATTCTGCAGATGATTTGTCATTTCGATCGACTTCATCATAAAACTCCTGCAATTCTTCTTCAATTTTTTGCATAACACCTGCCGTGTGATCCCAATCAAAACCCACACCAGCGGCTTTCTCCTGCATTCTATATGCCTTTACCAAAGAAGGTAGCGAATCGGGAACACCGTCGAGCACCCCCTTGCGGTCATGCTTGAGTTTAAGCTGTTCCCAGTTTTGCTTTACTTCTTTTTCATCCGTTACTTCAACATCTCCATAGACATGCGGGTGGCGCTGAATCAGTTTGTCACAAATTCGATTGGCAACATCTGCAATATCAAATGAAGATTGCTCACTACCAATTTTTGCATAAAATACAATGTGAAGAAGCAAATCTCCTAGTTCGGACTTGATATCGTCAGAACTGCCTTTCAACAGAGACTCGCTCAATTCATAGGTCTCTTCAATCGTCAAATGGCGTAAACTCTCAAAAGTTTGCTTGCGATCCCATGGACACTTTTCTCGAAGATCATCCATTATGGTCAGCAGACGATCAATGGCCTCCAACTGTTTCTTCCGATCAGTCATTAGAATTTGTTTTTTTGCTTGGTGAGAAACTCCATTGGATAATCAACTGTGATGTTTCCCTTTTCAATTTGAAGGAGCTTTGATTTCAATATCTTTCGTTTGAAAGGACTGAGCTTATCAGTAAAGAGTTTTCCCTCAATATGGTCATACTCATGCTGAACAACGCGAGACGCCAAACCAGTTAATTCTAACTCATGTTGGTTGAACTCAAGATCATAATATGAAATCGAAATTCCGTCTTCACGTGTCACCTCACCACGAATGTCTGGAATACTCAAACAGCCCTCATTAAAGTCAACTCCCTCTCCATGAAAAGTCGTAATCGTGGGGTTGATAAAAACATGCTTGAAATTTTTGATTTGTTGTTGTTCTTCTTCGCTTAGTTCAGGATCAGCTGCAAACGGACTGGCATCGACTACAAATAACCGCAAAGCAAGACCAATCTGCGGAGCTGCCAAACCCACCCCATTTGCATTGTACATGGTTTCCCACATACTGTCAACCAAAGAGTTTAGATCGGGATAATTTATATCAATTTTCTCTGTTTTTTGACGAAGAATTGGATGCCCATAGGCGTATATCGGAAGCGTCATGATGTCTTGGTTTGCTGATGTGATAAAAAGGACTGAAGCAAAAGGGTTGCACTAACTTGGTCAATGAGACCTTTATCTTGTCGAATTTGTTTTTTGGAACTTGCTCTTGCAATCTCATGCGAAGCGATTTTTGAAGTAAATCGCTCATCATAGGTATAAAACTTAAGAGATGGAAACTGCGACTTACACTGCACAATAAATTGATGGATATCGTTAGCAATTGACGACAGTTGGTTGTGAAGACGTTTGGGCATGCCCACTACAATCCCCGCTACATTCTCTTTTTGTGTGTAATCTATGAGATAATCCAACAAATCAGAAGTCAAAACCGTATCGTGGCCAAAGGCAAACACCTGATCCAAATCGGAGACTGCTATTCCACATCGTTTTTTTCCATAATCTATCGCTAATAAACGGCCCATTGATGCAAAAATACACTTATTGTATCGATTTTGTGAACTGCTCTTTTTTTTGATAAAATGAAGTTATCTTTGAAAAAAATTTGCAAGATGAGTCAATTTCAAAATACCATTGAGGAAGCATGGGAAGATCGTGCTTTATTAGAGGATAAAAGTGTTCAAGAGGTCATCCGTTCAGTAATCGATCAATTGGACAAGGGAGACCTCCGCGTTGCAGAGCCGACAGCCAACGGATGGCAAGTCAACGAGTGGGTGAAAAAAGCTGTTGTCCTGTACTTCCCCATTCAAGGTATGGAAACATTGCAAGCTGGACCATTGGAGTTTCATGATAAAATCCCATTGAAAACAGGGTATAAAGAAAAAGGAATTCGGGTTGTTCCCCATGCTGTAGCTCGCCATGGCGCATACATCTCTCCGGGAACGATTCTGATGCCGAGTTATGTCAATATCGGTGCTTATGTCGACAAGGGCACTATGGTTGATACATGGGCAACTGTCGGAAGCTGTGCGCAAATCGGTAAAAACGTCCATTTGAGTGGTGGTGTAGGTATAGGCGGGGTTTTGGAACCACTTCAAGCTGCGCCTGTCATAATTGAGGATAATGCGTTTATCGGCTCTCGTTGTATTGTGGTTGAAGGCGTTCGTGTAGAAACAGAAGCTGTTCTCGGAGCAAATGTTGTACTCACTGCCTCGACAAAGATAATCGATGTTACTGGCGATCAGCCAGTCGAATCAAAAGGACTTGTACCAGCGCGCTCTGTTGTTATCCCTGGGAGTTATACCAAATCGTTTTCTGCAGGAGATTTCCAAGTACCATGTGCGCTGATTATTGGAAGGCGGAAAGAAAGCACAGATAAAAAGACATCCCTCAACGATGCCTTGCGAACCTATGATGTATCTGCTTAAGTATTCGAACATGATCAGCTAAATATCATATGGTACTTCAAAACAGTTTGGACGCATTGGGCCGGTCGGGAGTCGTTTTGTTTCCCTCTGATACGGTTTTAGGACTCAGTTGTGATGCGACAAATCAAGCTGCTGTTGATAAGATTTTTTCAATCAAAAACAGACCGCAAAGTAAATCTCTGATCGCTTTGGTTGCAGACATGGAGATGTTGGCAACTTATGTCGAGTCCATTCCAGAGGCGGTTCACGAGATTTTAAAAGACGTTAGTTCACCTACTACAATCGTGTATCCCAAGGTAAAAGGGATTGCTCCTATGGCCATGGCTGAAGATGGATCGATGGCTTTTCGAATTCCTAAAAGCGGATTTGCTCTGGACTTGGTCAAATCCTTTGGCAAGCCCATCATTGCCACCTCTGCCAACCTCAGTGGTGCGCCCATCCCTGAAAATATAAGTCAGATAGATTGTCGAATTTTGGAGCAAGTAGACTATGTTGTACCTTTGAAATCAGACACTTATCCAGTTAGACCCTCAAGAATTTTACAGTTGACAACTGACGTGAAAACAAAAACGATACGCCCTTGACAACAAACACAACTTTGCAACAAGTATTTTCAGACCCAATGTTCTCTGCGATTGGAGAAGTTGCTGAACAGATGCAAACCCGTGCTTTAGCCATTGGAGGTTGTGTTCGAGATGCCTTGTTGCAACGCAACCGATCTCAAGATATCGACATCGTTTGTGAAGGCAGCGGCATTGAATTGGCCAAAGCGGTTGCTGACAAACTCCCTAATAGTGGAAAAGTAAGCGTTTATAAAAACTATGGAACGGCAATGGTTCGAATTGGTTCATATGAACTTGAGTTTGTTGGAGCCAGAAAAGAGAGCTATCAAAAAAATAGCCGAAATCCAGCCGTAGAAAGCGGCACCTTGGAGGATGATCAAAAGCGGAGAGATTTCACAGTCAATGCCTTGGCTATTGCTTTAAACCCAAAGGAGTTTGGAACACTGATTGACCCCTTCAATGGACTTGAAGATTTAGATAAAAAGATCTTGAAAACCCCATTGAATGGTACGGAAACTTTCTCTGATGATCCCTTGCGCATGCTTCGAGCCGTTCGTTTTGCTGCACAACTCGATTTTACAATTGACCCTTCTACAATGAAGGCCATCAAAATAATGGCTGATCGCATTAAAATCCTATCTCAGGAACGGATAGTAGATGAGGTTCATAAAATTTTATTGACCCGAAAACCTTCAGTGGGATTTTTGCTTTTAGATAAACTCGGTTTGCTCCAACATATCTTTCCAGAACTCTGCTCATTAAAAGGAATTGAAGAGGTCGAGGGCCAACGGCATAAAGACAACTTTTATCACACTTTTGAAGTCGTTGACAACATTTGCCAAACCACCGACAATCTGTGGTTGCGATGGGCTGCTTTACTTCATGATATTGGAAAAGCACCCACCAAAAAGTTTAATCAAAAAATAGGTTGGACTTTCCACGGGCATGAATTTGTTGGCGCCAAAATGGTGTACAAATTATTTAAGCGTCTCAAAATGCCTCTCAATGAAAAGATGAAATACGTACAAAAACTCGTCTTCATGAGCTCTAGGCCCATTGTGATATCGGAAGAAATTGTGACTGATGCAGCTGTGCGACGCTTGGTCTTTGATGCTGGAGATCTAATAGATGATTTGTTAGTATTGTGCGAGGCAGATATTACGACCAAGAATCCGCGACGGTTTGAAACCTATCACAAAAACTTTAAAATTGTACGCCAAAAAATCATAGACGTCGAAGAAAAAGATCGAATACGAAATTTTCAACCCCCTGTTGATGGAGATGAAATCATGAAAACTTTTGGGGTTGGTCCATGTCGTGAAATTGGATTGATTAAAGAACATATCAAAGAAGCCATACTCAACGGGGAAATTCCAAATGAATATCAAGCTGCTCATGGAATGATGTTAAAAAAAGCAGCAGAACTCGGTTTGCAACCAAAACAAAATACAAATGAATAAAGCTGTATTTTTTTGGTCAACATGGGCATTATTGTCCGTTTATCTGGTCATCCTTGCAGGTGCAGTGGTGCGAATGACTGGTAGCGGTATGGGCTGTCCAGACTGGCCAAAATGTTTTGGCTACCTCATCCCCCCTACTGAACGCAGTCAGCTTGATTGGCAACCAGACAAAAGCTATAAGAAGGGAAATGTGATTATTCTGGATAATACTTTACAAGTGGCAATCCAAACTTTCGAAAGTGGTGACACTATCAACTTGAAAAATTGGGAAGTATACACCAAACATGATTACACAACTTTTAATGCAACACACACTTGGGTTGAGTTTATCAATCGCTTGCTTGGAGCGATTTCTGGTTTGATTGTTCTCGGTTTGTTTGTCCGCAGTCTTTGGTGGATACGAAAGCAGCCCTTACTGTCTATCTTTTCGTTTTTTGCAGTGGTTGGAATGGGTGTGCAGGCGTGGTTGGGAAAAACCGTCGTTGACTCCAACTTACTCCCCAGTAAAATCTCCCTGCACATGATCATGGCGTTACTGATCGTTAGCGTTTTGCTTTTTGTACGCGCTAAGAGTCATGGGAAACAACTTAAACAGCCATCTAAAAACTTACTGATACTGATTGCCGGGTCCTTTGTTTTGACAATAATACAATTTGGACTCGGGGTTGACGTACGCCAGTTTATCGACTACCAAATCAAACAAGCAGGATCTAATGCTCCGCAGCTATGGCTCGACCGTCCTGAGATCTCTTTTTACGTTCACCGTTCCTTGTCGCTCGCTGTTGTGGTGCTTAGTGTATGGATCTATAAACTGGTGGTTAAAGAGAGTTTTACACAAAAATATATTCAGTTTATCATTGGATGTATCCTTGTAGAAATCATCCTAGGTATTTTGATGTATTATGTAGATTTTCCTTGGGGAACACAGCCTCTTCACTTGCTCATTGCAGCCCTATTATTCAGTGCCCAATTGTATTGGTTATTACGGATTAAATTAAAATCATATGATCTATCGATTTAGAATTGTTTTAGACGCTGAAGAAGATATTTTCAGAGACCTAGAACTGGAAAACAGTTCGACTTTTGAGGACTTACATAACACTATTATCCAGTCTTTTGGTTTGAGCGGCCATGAAATGGCAACCTTTTATGTCACCGATGACGAATGGAATCAAGGAGAAGCCATTGCCTTGACGGATATGTTTGACGAGCCATCTCGACTGATGGATCAAACCACCCTTAATGATATTTTTACAGAAGAACAGAAAACAGCACTATACATTTATGATTTTTTAAATATGTGGACCTTTTTTGTCACCTGCGTTGAAGAAGCAGAATCTGTCTCTGGAGTGAGTTATCCCCATCTTGTATTTAGCCATGGTAATGTCCCAGATGTAGCTCCACCTAAACAATATGAACAAGCGGATGGGAAATCATCTGATTTGGATCATGAGAGTTGGGAAGACAATGGCTACCCAGATGATGAATGGTACTAGCTCTCTCTGAGCATTTCATGATTTTCGTAGTTTCGTTTTACAAATTCGAAAGCAGCACGTACAATTCCACCCATATTAAAACTATTTTTAAAATTTTTATCCGGGATATACTGATAGATTTCAGACTTTAACTGTTGGACTTTCTCAGGAGTTGAGAGTTCGTCTTTTAACATGCACTTCATCAATTGGGTAAGGCGACTTTCCGAGCTGAGTATGCGCTTAGCGATTATTGCTCGCTCTTCGATTTTGTATTGATTAACTGCGTGCTTGTCTAGGTGTGAACGGACCAACTCGACCATAGGGAAGTTTTCCTTAAAAAATTGAGGACGATAGACCTTCAGTTTTGCTTCATAGGATTGTTGATCAAAATCGATAGCACGTATTTTATATACAACCTGATCAAAATCGTGAGTGGGAACGATCACATAGTTATAGGAACGCATATCACCCAATAAACGAATCATGCATCGTTCGTTGAACTTAACAAACTGTTTGGCGATTTGACTCTTTTCGCTTTGTGAACATTTGGGCAGATAATCCTTGATAAACTCATCACCGGGAATCCCTGCGATGTGTTCTTCCACTAAGGTGTCTTCACAAACCAAAAAATTGAGATTATATGGTGAAAGCATATGCTCAAACTCCAAACCATATGCTCGAGAAGCATCTGCCTTTTTCACATAGAAATACGTAAAGTTGTCATTTAAAATGTTTCGAATCTTAATTCGAAATGGTTTTGAATTTCCAAAGGTGCAGTAATCAACTGCGTCCACATTTAAAAAGCGTAGTACATCTGTGCTTCCATCAGATAATAGAAGTGTGTATATGCGTTTTAGGTTGTCTTCGATTTCATCACGCTCACTATCAGTGTAAAAAACACGAACCCAAAGGGAGTCGTTATCGTTCTTGTCCATCACAGCGACAGAACCAGAAAATCGCATTAAATCCTTGTAGAAAATTGGAAAAGGTGCTGTTCGGTTATAATGGGTAAGGTAATCGCCCAAAAACGGGCTAATCCGATAGCTTGGTTTTTTGGTTGTAATCAGTTTATCATTAGGCACCATTTGACAAAAGTAATGGCTTTTGCGCAATCTATTGAATAATATGAATTGAGAGCTGCTTGAATTTGTGGTATTTTTGTTTGCTATGAAGTTTCAAATTAATTCTGATTTTAAGCCAACAGGGGATCAACCAGAGGCCATACGTCAGCTTGTAAAAGGATTGGAAAGTCGTGACCGATTTCAAACCTTAATGGGCGTCACCGGGTCAGGAAAAACATTTACAGTAGCCAATGTGATTGAAAAGGTGCAACGCCCCACCTTGGTTCTTGCGCACAATAAAACTCTCGCTGCGCAATTGTATGCAGAGTTCAAACAATTTTTTCCTGAAAATGCTGTTGAGTATTTTGTTTCTTACTACGACTATTATCAGCCAGAGGCTTATATCCCAACAACGGGAACCTATATCGAAAAGGACTTGTCGATCAATGAAGAAATCGAAAAGCTCAGACTGAGTACGACTTCTTCTCTACTTTCAGGTCGTCGGGATGTATTGGTCGTTGCATCTGTCTCTTGCTTATATGGAATCGGAAATCCGATTGAATTTCGAAAAAATGTCATCGGAGTTGAAGTGGGGCAGCCTATTGCGAGAACTGCATTTTTACATCGACTCGTGCAAAGTCTTTATGCCCGAACGACTGCCGATTTCTTACATGGAACTTTTCGTGTCAAAGGAGATGTTGTAGATATATTTCCGAGTTATGCCGATCATGCATTTAAAATTCATTTTTTTGGTGATGAAATTGAAGCGATTGAATGCTTTGACCCAATCAACAATAATATCAAAGAAAAATTTGATAAACTCACCATTTACCCTGCAAATATGTTTGTAACCTCACCCGATGTGTTGCAAAATGCCATTCACCAAATTCAGGATGATTTGGTCGCACAAGTGGGCTATTTTAAAGAAATCGGAAAGCATTTGGAAGCCACAAGATTGGATGAGCGAACCAATTTTGACTTGGAGATGATTCGGGAATTGGGCTATTGCTCGGGTATTGAAAACTACTCTCGATACATCGACGGTCGCGCTCCTGGAACGCGCCCATTTTGTCTATTGGATTATTTTCCAGAAGACTATTTAATGATCGTCGACGAAAGCCATGTGACCCTATCGCAAGTCCACGCAATGTATGGCGGTGATCGAAGTCGAAAAGAAAATCTAGTGGAATATGGGTTTCGACTCCCTGCTGCTATGGATAACCGACCCTTGAAGTATGAAGAGTTTGAAACCCTTCAAAACCAAGTGATTTATGTCAGTGCGACACCCGCTGACTATGAATTGGAGCAAACAGAGGGGGTGTATGTCGAACAAATCATTCGTCCTACAGGGCTACTAGATCCTGTTATTGAAGTCAGACCAAGTCAAAACCAAATTGATGATTTGGTAGAAGAAATTCAAATTCGTGCTGAAGCAGATGAGCGTGTTTTGGTCACAACACTAACCAAGCGCATGGCGGAGGAACTCACCAAATACCTATCGCGAATTTCGATTCGATGTCGATATATCCATAGTGATATTGATACGTTGGAACGCGTAGAAATCATGCAAGACTTACGTCGCGGATTGTTTGATGTTCTTATCGGGGTCAACCTGCTTCGGGAGGGATTAGACTTGCCAGAAGTTTCCTTAGTTGCGATTATCGACGCTGACAAAGAAGGATTTTTAAGATCCGCTCGCTCACTCACCCAAACAGTCGGACGAGCAGCTCGACATTTAAATGGAAAAGCAATCATGTATGCGGATACTATTACTAAAAGCATGCAAAAAACAATGGATGAGACCAACTATCGTCGGGAAAAACAACTCGCATTTAACGAGAAACACGGCATCACACCTACTCCACTAAATAAAGGCGTTGACCAGGTCTTTGGTTATGAAAAGGAAAAAACAGAGAATATTCAGGAGGCTGCAGAGCCAGACTTAGAATATCAGACCGCAGATCAGATTCAAAAGCTCATTCGCGAGACACGAAAAGCCATGGAAACCGCAGCAAAAGAACTTGATTTTGTTGAAGCTGCACGACTTCGAGATCAAATGAAAAGCTACCAAGAGCATCTCAAAAAAAATCACAGCTCGTAAAATAAAAAAACCAGCCCGTGGGCTGGTTTTGATTTAGCGAATTTCGATTTGCTTTTTGGGTTCTGGAATCGCTTCTTTTCGTTTGGGAAGAACGATGGAAAGTAAGCCGTTTTTGTAATTGGCTTTGATGTTTTTCGTGTCAATCGTTTCAGGAATCCGAAAACTGCGTGCAAAGGAAGCATAGTCAAACTCTCTTCGTGTGAACTGGGTATCGTTTTGAACTATTTCATTTTCAGCAGTGGTTGAAATCGTTAAGGTATCTTCTTCTAACTCCACATCGAAGTCTTTTTTTTCCTTACCTGGCGCAACAAGATCCAAATGAAAAGCATTGTCTTTCTCTGTGATATTTACCGCAGGGGTTTGATGTGTTCTCGGCGCCAAGTCAATCCCAAAATCACGCGTGAAAAACTCGTCAAATAAGGAAGGAAACCAAGGGGTTGTTTTACGTATCATATTCATTACATTAATTTTTAAGTTCAACAAACCCTAATCAAATTGTGAACCAAGTGAATATTCATGCCATAATGGCATAAATATATCATATTATTATGTCAAAGTGTCTGTTTATCGAAGGACCTCTTGTACCTTGTCGGCAGCTTCTTGAAACAAAACAGCACTGTGAACAGCCAGTCCTGAATTGTCAATCAGTGCTTTTGCGATATCAGCATTGGTGCCTTGCAGGCGCACGATAATAGGTACTTGAATCGAGTCACCCATATTTTTATAGGCATCTACAATGCCCTGGGCGACGCGGTCGCAACGAACTATCCCCCCAAAGATATTCACCAAAATCGCTTTAACTTTTGGGTCTTTGAGAATCAATCGAAAAGCGGTTTCAACTCGTGCGGCATCAGCCGTGCCACCAACATCTAAGAAATTTGCCGGTTCTCCACCCGCTTGTTTGATCAAATCCATGGTAGCCATGGCCAGACCAGCACCGTTGACCATACAGCCTACATTACCATCGAGAGCCACGTAATTGAGCCCAACTTCTTTGGCCTCCACTTCAACGGGATTCTCCTCTCGCAAATCGCGAAGTGCCTGATAATCTTTGTGACGGAATAGCGCATTCTCATCTAAAGATACTTTGGCGTCAACCGCTAAAATTTTATCATCTGATGTTTTTAACACGGGATTGATCTCAAAAAGAGATGAATCAGACTGTACATAGGCGGTGTAAAGTGCAGTTACAAAACGTACCATCTCCTTAAACCCGTTGCCCGAAAGGCCTAAATTAAACGCGACACGACGAGCCTGAAAAGGCATCAAGCCAACTGCAGGATCTACATCTTCCGTAAATATCAAATGTGGGGTTTCCTCTGCAACAGTCTCAATGTCCACTCCTCCCTCAGTCGAATACATAATCATATTCCGACCCGTAGAGCGATTCAACAAAACGGACATATAATATTCCTCTGGTTCAGAATCCCCAGGGTAATAGACATCCTCAGCAATCAAAACTTGATGGACACGCTTGCCTTCCGGAGGGGTTTGTGGAGTTACCAAATCCATCCCCAGAATACTGCCAGCCACTTCCTCGACCTTGTCGATTCCTTTGGCGAGCTTCACACCACCGCCTTTGCCACGGCCCCCTGCATGAATCTGGGCTTTGATCACAAACCAAGATGTGCCTGTCTCTTCAGACAAAGCCTCGGCTGCCGTTAGTGCGTCCTTTGTGTTTTGGGCAACTTTTCCCCTCTGTATACGAACCCCAAATGAAGATAAAATCTCTTTGGCCTGGTACTCATGTACGTTCATTGTGCTGTTTGTTTGTTGCAAAAATAGAAAACAAGCACGGATCGCAACAGAGAATTATTCTTTTGTTTTGTTATATTTATAACATTTTGTTGTATTTTTATATCATTCTCAAAAATGGTTTTGATATCAGTAAGAACAAAGTTAGATTTGCAGCAAAATTATCCCGATGGAAAATACAGTATTGACATCGATAGCAAATCAATTTGGAAGTCCCATCTACGTCTATGACGCAGAGAAAATGGAACACCAATACAAGCGATTGACACAGGCATTTCAAAATGT
>MDTE01185026.1_pt1 | contig 14253 bp, 17 predicted proteins | sample 811231 | NCBI WGS metagenome assembly MDTE01 (sample SAMN05326651, study PRJNA326480) | marine metagenome | isolation source: seawater | place: Indian Ocean: Red Sea | collected 2010 | reverse complement strand
TCTGTTGCATCAAGTTCTTCAGGATTAACGTAAATTACATTACCTGTGACATTCTTGAGAAAATTTTCGAGTCTGCTTAACGGCATACCTATAAATACTGACACTATCTCCTTCAACCTATTTATACTTCAGTCATAGAGAATGAAAATAGAATTTGAAAAACAAATAGGTAAAGGTACAGATCCTTGGTATGCGAAAGCAGAAAGATGGGTAAAGAAAAAATTCAAGAACCCATTTTTACAACATCTTGGACTAGGATTTATTGCATGGTTGAAAGATAAGTGGATAGAGGGTAAGATTGATATGGAAATGTCGAGTGTAGATTCACAGATTGAAAAACTACATGAGGATTGGGACGAGGAGGAAAAACAACAATTCGCTCCTGAATATAAAGAAACCCCATCTGAAGTGAAGGGGTTGATGGATATGGAAATAAAAAATTCAGTAAAATGGGAGGATCTACCGTGATCTTTTCTTTTTCTTTTTTGAATTCTTTTTTCTATTAAATTTGAAATTTTTATCGCCTGTTATTGCTTGACAACGCCTTATGTGAGAACCGAATTCAATTCTATTATTACATAAATGTCCACACACAGGGCATATTATTTTGCTCATGCATACTATGCAACCAATCTTAATGGCACCGGTGCCTCTTCAACCTTGATGGGATCTGCAGTTACAGTATAATAGGCATTCAATGAACCACCTCCACCGCTTCTTATAATAACTTTCATCCCCCACTGTATCTCTTTTACAAATAATTCCTGAAATGTCCCTATGGGAGTCAATTGTACAGATATTGTTTCTGGTTTGATATTACCCTGCCAACTTTCGGGTAATTCAATGATTCCATCAGTGTGGACTTTTCCACTAGTAGTATAACAATGCATAATGAATTTTCTTTTTATTTATCTACTTTGTAATAGTGTTTCTAGGGAATTCATAATTAGGATCAGTGTAATTACGATCCTCAACTGATAACCCAGAATTTTCATTGAAGTTTGGATCAGGATAATCATATCTATCTTTACCTTCATACTCAGTAAGTAGTGGATTTACGTCTTTTCTTTCACCATAAACATGAAAAAAACAATCTGTATTACCAGATAAGATTATTTTCTCATTGTCAAATTCCATAACAATAATTTTTTGAGTAGATCCAATTGGTTGTATTGAAACAGTAATACTATCTTCATGAACCAAATCTTTCCAGTAGTAAGGTAATTCAATCGTATTTGATCCTGTCAATCTACCACGATAGAAAACAGCAGACTCTGGACCTTCTAACGAAACATGGCGAAGTCTCCACCCTTTCCCTTTAGTAGGATGTTTAATATCAAACGATTTGGGTGGTAAACTATCAGCAGTTGAGAATCTAGAAGCAAGTCTACCTTTATTATCACCATCAATCTTACCACTCACATATAAGTCACCTTGAATATAAACTGCATTTACTGCTTTCTGTCCTACAATGTTAACATCACCCTCAACATCTAATGCTCTACCATCAACACCGGGTTTGAAATCTCCTAAATCTGTACCAACGTTCAATACACCTTTTGCATTAGCAGAGTGTCCACCTATGAAAGCAGGTCCTGTGACTGCTAGAGTGCCATCATAAGGTTTATCTCCATTCTTAGTCGTGATAGATTGATCGAGTTTTGCTGGCATGGACTTACCAACATATATTTTACCTGATGATACTTCTGGTGATTCCATTATTTTCTCTGGAGTTTTTGTACAACTGTTTCTTTTTGCATTGGTGCAACATCATTTAGACCTGTTGCATCAAACCATGGTGCTTCTTCCCAATCAAATCCTTCGCCAAAGGTATTGTCAGGTGCCATAACATACCAATGACATTTAGCATCAGGTATATCTACAGCACACACTGCCCAATCATCTGCCCACTGAGGCACTTGAACATACATCACTGGTAGATGATTTGCAAAGAGTGATAGTATAATAGAAAAGAAAATCATAATTTAAATTGTTTAGAAATACCCTCTACTAAAGTGCGTATGCCGGAGGGTATGAGTTTTGATTTTTTCTCATAGACATAAACTGGATTTGCCATGGTAAAAGTAATACCACCCGAATGAGTAATCAAAGTTTCTGTTGCTGAAATGACACAATTTGTTCCAAATGTCTTGAAATTATTGTCTGCATCTAACATTATATCTCTTTTCGTGTGAACTGTAAAGTCCCCATCGGTGGCACCAGTTGTGGTCATATTGATTTCTCTCGCTGTCACATTGAAAGCACCTTTTGCATCTATGTTAATATCACCCTCTGAAAGTATATGTAACCCACCCGGACCTTTTGCTATAATATTACAACCTTTCTTATTCTCCTTACCGGGTTTATTCACGGATCTTAGTTCCCACCCACCATCTTCAAAAATTCTAAGACTTGTTCCACAACCACCTGCCAACTGAACCTGATCGGGGCGAAGAGTAGGATCAGTCGTCAAACCAACCCGAAGAAAACCATCTTCGGGTGTGTTTATAATCATAGGTGGGGATTTTCTTTCTACTGCCATCAGTACGAACTCACACAGTCAACAACCTTCATTATAAGATTACTGTCAAGAGGAATTGTTGAATCATAATCCTCCACTTTCTTATATCTCATAATAGGTCTCAAGAGTGCTCCATAACCAGTATCGCTCTTTACTCTTAGTTTTGGAATAACTTTGCATCCAAGATCGGCATGCAACACATTAGCACCAACAATTCTACCTGTGCCATCTAAAACTGGTTCAAGAGTACCACAATCACTAGTTATGAGATCTCCGGATTCATAATCTCTACCAGTCCTTATAATCTCCACACCTTCAATCTCACCCACCACATCTATACCGTCAGCATCAGAAACTTGATCTGGAACTTGATATCCTCCACCACCGTCTCTTATTATAATATTGATGACTTTACCATCCTCAAGTATTGCTTCACCCTCTGCTCCTCTTCCATCACAATTGTCAAGTATGGTGACAAAAGGTTTTTCAGTATATCCCACACCTAGTGATTGCATGTTAACACCCACTATTTCTCCTAACTCATTGATCACAGCATTTGCTGCTGCTCCAAATCCTCCACCACCAAATATTTCAATTTTAGGTGGACCACAAACTTTATTATTGATAGGACAAGGACCAAGCAAATCCCTGACATATTCAGCATTTTCGAGATCATCATCATCTAAACCAAAGAATTTATCAATACCATCTGATACGGATTTTCCGATGCCTGCAACATTGAATTTTGAAGAGATGTCTATAGTTTTTTTGAAATCAAGTTTTTGCTGCTTGTCTGGACCAAAATTTAATGCCCAGTCATAAGGTTGAGGTTCACATTCCTGATCTTCACATTCTAATAATTTCAAACCTATTTGAGCATAATTCATTGCCTTATCCATAAAACCCATAAAGTTTCCAATAGTCGGACCAAGTATTCCAGATAATGCACTCATTGCATTCCCAATAGCAGATTCAATCTCATTGAACATTCTACTGTTCAATCCTGCTAAAAATTGCTCTGCTGCACAAAGTGGTGCTTGTACAAGTTTACCTAACAATCCTGTCAAGAAATCTTTTATAACATTTTTTAGACTCTTGATAATTTTTTCTAGTAAGCAATAGATTGAATCCTTCGCTTTCTTGACTTCAATATCTTTCAGAAGACTATCGAGTTGTAGGAAACCCATCGTATCCTCGCTCAATTCAGCAATCTTGGCAAACAGAAAACTTCGTGATAGTCTTATAACTTGAGCGTATGAATCAGATATAACTTGTGCTGTTTCACCTACGAGTTTTTGAATGTCTCGCATCTCATCCATCACTGGGTCTATGTAAGCGTCCTGATAATTTTGAAATTTGCCTCCTACCTCCACAAAGGATGCAAGTGCTCGTTGTATTTCATTTCCGAATCCGTCACCCTTACATTTTTGTGCTCTCCTGACTATGAGATTTTCTTCATCGATAATTCTTTGTTTGGTGGTCTTTCCATTAGGAAGACGATTATTATTGTCTGGAATTCCGTTAAGTTTTTTTGGGTCCTCATGATTTGCAGGCATGTTGTTCTCACCAAAGACCAACTCACTGCTTGCTTCCATCTCATAAAACATAGTAGACCCATCAGCATTTTCTGGGTATGCTATTATGTTATCGTGAAACGCTTCACTTTGATAACATCCGAAAATGACTGGTTGCTGTTTATCGTTATCAGCAAAAAAACCTATAACAGTTTCACCGCCTTGAAGATTTAAGGATGTTCCAGCAAATGCTTTACCAGAACCAAAATTGCAAGACACAATTACATGTGCCCATGGCAATTCAGAGTCAGGAACCTCATCAGTTGGTGGATGAACTCCAAAAATTCTTACCTTGACTCTATATCCATACTTCTTTGAGTGCTGACGCCATGCAGCATCAGTTGTCACCTGTCCTCTGAAGTATGGAAATCCATCGAGTCCGGCAAAGTTTATTGAATTAAGACGGGTTTCAACTGCCATCTAGTCGTCGTATATAAGGCACTCAGGTTCATCTGGATGCATATCACAGAATAGTTCAAGTGCATTGGGATCATGATGATCCTCTGGATGATGATTCTGATAAATTTCTAGTTCATGCAATTCTTCCTTTGCATGTCTTCTAGCAGCAGGACTTGCAATTGGGTCAGCTATAATTTCTTTGTCGTGTGCTATGTGATCTTCGATACTTTTCATGATAGTTTAGTGTAAGCGTCTCTAACTAGTTGCATACCGGTGAAGTCACCTTCTGAACTAAATTTATGAGACAGTGTTTTGATCATATACAGTCCAGAAGCAGGATTGTTTTCACCACCACTGGGTTTATCTATATTTATTCTAGGAAACTTAAGGTTTACAACAGATCCTGCATGTAATTGTACGTTTAGGGGCACTGTTATCTCTAATGTTTGAGAAAATAATGCAGAATATCGTGATAGTCTCCTCGCTTCATATTCTACATGTTCCATAGAAGTTTTGCTATTTTCATCCTGTTCGTCAGAATTATCAAACAATCGATCATCCTTGACTAAAAGCATGTATCTTGACGAATCTGTACTGAATTCTCTTGGTTGAAAATATTCAGAGTTTGATAATTCATCTCCATCCTGATCAGCATTATAATCATGTTTTGCTAGACTATCTCTATCAACCACCACATGTCTTCTTTCGGATGAATCAAATAATCCTAATCGAGAATTATATTGTCCCATGGAAAGTTTTTCAAATAAATTATGATTATTGTTCCATACTGGTTCATTTGTTATATGAAAATTATTATCAGGATCAAGAGCATTAAATGCCCCAACTTTCACATATGTGAATACATCGTCCTTATTTTTCTTCGCATTATCAAAAATTTGATCGGGACTCTGGAATCTAAAACCATCAAGACATTCCCAGAAAAAACATCCTGATCCACCCTTATTAATTTGTTTTGTACTATGATTTTCTGGTATAGATTTGACTGCTAATCCCACAATAGTCTGTAATGGTCTTTTGTAAACACCCAAAAAAACTATTTTATTAGTTGGTTTCTCAATTTTTTTTATTCTGGTCTCTGGAACTTCTAAGTTTTTTGTCAATATCTCTTTCACAACTTCATCGGTAGGGGCATCGTATTTTTTAGTCAGTCTTCTCAAATGATTAGTGAACGCTGCTTTAGACTCAAGTTGCATTACAAAAACTTCTCTTTTATTTGTAGATCCTGCTGCCTTAATATTACTGATATACAATGGTTCTTGTTCAAAGTCTATAACACCAGTAGCAGTCTTAATGCGAAGATAAACTTTTGACCCACTTCTTATTGGAAAACTCTCTAACCACCCAAAAACATCAGAGATCATAATTTCTATGTGAAATGATGCATCAATGATATCTTCGTAAAATGACATAGGACCGACCTGCAAAGTAAGGTCTTGATCCTTTGTGTCATCAGGATCTCTTACTATAATTTTTTCTATTTTTGATCCCCTTGCAAAACTCGCCATTATGCTGTCTGCTCGCTATACGCCTTGATGATATTTAGAGACGATTCGTAAGGATCTTCATTACGTCCTCCCATGTCAGTTGGACTATCTGATGAATTGAAGGCGATAAAATTATCTCCCTCTTTTATGATAGTGTTGTCGGACAGATTTTTTTTATTGAATAATTTGAATAGAGGACTATCTGGTGATAAACCGTCTTTACCTTTTTGAATAAGTTCCTGTATGTCACTTTGCTTCACATTTGTTTTTATTCGTTCTAAATTATTATCCTTTAGAAATTGATCTAATACTTTTTTAGCATCCTTGACTTCATTTGGTTTTGGTGCAGTTATTTCTTTTTCTACTTTCTTAATTAGTTTCCTCTGATTTTTTATATCATTTTTATTCGATTTTATAATGTTGTTCAATTGACGCTTAAATCTTTTTTTTCTATTAACATTATATTTTTGAAAGCGTTGTAACTTATCAGAATATGTGACTTTATTCTGATTTGTCAATGTTTTTCTTTCAGAAAAAGGTTTTGTTTTAGATCTTGTTATTCTAGGTTTTGTTTTTGTTATGACTTTCTTTTTTAGTATTCCTCCCTTGCGAAATTGAATTGGTGCTTTAGGTAATCTATCTAATGTTTTTAGACCAAATCGAAGTTCTTTTTGTAAAATTTTCTTAGCAAGGGTACCTTTTACCAATTGTAATAGAAGTTTTTTCTTTAATAATGGAAGAAGTAATGCACCCCCCTTGATTGTCAATATTGTAGCAGCAGCTCCCAATACTAAACTACCGACACCAACTCCTACTCCCTTTGCATACGCTGAATCTATCTGTGCTTGAGTAGCACCACCTCCACCTCGTCTAGGAATAAAACGAGGGAATGATTGATCTTGATCATTTCCAGTCGCTCGTAATATAAATGCTTCAAGATCATCATCATACTTTCTAAATTTATCTAAAGCACTATCAAATTTATCTAAACCATCTGTAAATTCTGTTCTGCCTGATTGTCTAATAGATTCTCTTTCCAATTGCAATCTTCTAAAATCACCGCCAGTGACTCCTGAAGCACGATCAGCAAGACCAGATCCAATATTTGCCCCCACAAATCCACCTATAAGAGCACCCAACACTGGTATTGGTATAAGTGCCTGTCCTATCGCAGCACCTGCAATACCTCCTGCTGCTCCACCACCTGCTCCCAGTCCTGCTTGTAGATTTGTTTGTCCTGCTGATTTTCTATTTGCAAAATCAAGTCCTGCAAAGAGTGTATTGGTGATAACACTTCCTTTACTTATTCTACTAAGACCACCTAATCTTCCGGGTTTGATAGGTCTCCTAAAAGGTCTTATGTTATTAGCAGTCTTTTTTCCTCTAAGCAGTGACAAACCACCTCCAGTAGCAAGACCACCAGATAAAAGATCATTTGTGTTATCTCTACGATTTGCATCTGCCTGAATGTTTCTAAAAGTCTTAATTCTTTGCTTAGATGTCTCTTTTCTTTGTTTCAACAAAAAGGATTTTGCTTCAATCTCTTGTCTGTTATATTTTAGAACTAAAGATGTCAACCTTGTAGTAGACTCTAGTAATGTAGGTCTTCTATTTAATAGAGATTCTAAATTCATACGACTGCCCCTGCTCCATACTCAAGAATATATGATATCTTGCTATTATCACTGAAAGTTGATTTCACATGAACATTAGAGTTTGTCGTCGGTGTATCATTACCTGTAGAAACTTGCTTATCTTCTGACCCTATGGTAATAATATTATTAGTGCTCTCTCCTCCTTCCGTAGTAAGAATATTATTACTGTTTACAATACCTATTTCATCATCAGGCAAGAGATTTATTAATTTATCTTTTCCGAATATATCTGCAAAATCAGATTTCATTTCATTTTCATAATCTTCCATTGAAAATATATTATTTTTCTCTTTAGGATCTATATTTTCGATAGAATCTTCTTCTTCTATCTCTTCATCGTCTCCTCCGAAGAAATTAGATATTCCACCACCTAAATCACTCAACTGATCTACAAATCCTTTAGGTTCTTCTATATCATCAACAACATCATTTCCGACTAATGGATTGATTCTTATGTTCTTCTTATCACTTATTCCTGTTAGTATGTCATCAAATCTTGCAGAGGATGCTCTAAACCTCCTAACATCATTTCTAGACAATAATTGAGGGATTGCTTGCCTTCTTGTCAACTCCAGTCTTCTTTGATCGCCACTACCTCTTGACCCTAATGCTGTACCTGCAGCAAGAAGTCCCCCACCTGCTAAAAGCATTGGTAACAAACCTCCTCTACCACCACCTGTTGCTACACCTCTTGCAGCACCCATACCTCTACCACCAAGCAACATTCTTCCTAAAACGACACCACTAACAATCCTTATTATATCAGGAAGGAATGATGTTAGAGCGATAGCAGTATTTTGAAATCCTCCCTGCAAATCACCTTCAAGGAATTGTTTTCCTGCTAAAAGGGCAGTGATAGCTCCAAGTCTCCTTCTGAATCCTCTAAAAGATGCCCCTAATATTGTTAGTCTTTCCTTCTCCTCTTCTAATAATTCATTCTCTTCTTTGTCTAATTCTGCTTTCTTTCTAAATGTGCTTCTGAACTCATTTTCTATAGAATTCAAATTATTCTTTACTTGTTCTATCTCTAAAACTAATTTACCAAGCAAAACAGTATCTTTTCTCGATATTTTATTACTTTCTTTCTCATTATTTTTCATTCTATCATATGCTTCAGACATCCTTTGAGATAAAGGTTTCACTCCCACTTTTGCAGAGGTGGCAGTTTGATTTTGTTGTTCTCTTGTGGGGATAAAAGGAGTATTTGAACGCACCATATCCTCTGGGAGCATCATACCTCCCCTCATGATCATTCTTGGATTTGGTTGATCATCCATTTTTTGCCTGTTCGTATTCTAAGTTACGTTTTTCTATGTAATTTTGAAGCATCTTTATATAAGTTTGCTTCTCCCACGGTATCATGCCCTCTATGTCACTCAAACTCCAATTATGGTGTTGTAATAATGAAAAGTTATTTTGCATATAATTCTCTAGAGAATCATGATACATCATTATGCGAAAAAATTTGATAAGCCCTCAATTACAATATCATTATCTTTTTTAGTTTCAGGGTTTTTCACTTTAGTTTTGTATACCAATTTTGGCATGGTAGTAAAGAAATTTTCTATTGTCTGGAATTGATTAGAACTCAATTGCTCTATAAACTCCATTAATTCTTTCTTAGTGCAGTCTGATGCAGACCATGCTTCTTCACTATTATAAACTTGATCTATACAATCACAAACATTTTCAAATGCCTTATCAATCAATTTATCCTCTTTGACTTTTGATGCTAAAAAATTATTTTCAGCAAACTGTGTGAAGGATGGATACTTCATTTTTATATGTAGATCATTGCCTAAATCAATAGTATCAGTATGATCATCTGGAATATCTAGTTTTATATCTGACATCTGTAATGTAAGTGGGACTTGTGTGACACCATCATCTTGACAGGTAATCATCAAATCTACAGATTCTCCAACTGACTTTCCTCTAATGTTTAAGAATAAGTATTCTAAATCAAAACTAGGTAAGTCTTCAACCTTAATACCACGAGTCAATATACATGACTTTAATACACTTTTTAGAGTATTGATAATGGTTTTTTCTTCGCCACTTTCCAGTGCTATGAGAAGTGATTTTTCTTCTTTTACAAGGAAAGGTCTAAATTTTACTTTTTTGTTGGACGATATAAGATCTAGTTCAAATACCGGTGTTGAAACCTTTGGTAATGGCATAATTTACTAATTCAGTATATTATATAGCAAGCATAAAGGGACTTATTAATTTTTTCGCTTTTTCTCTCAAAGTTTGCTCTTCATCATCGATTCTAGCACCCCTATCAATGGTGTAGTAGTCATACTTGAATGAAACCGTAGTTTTGACCAACTCAGCATTACCATATGCTAATGGAGCAGCGATAATGTTAGATGGGAAGCAGTTTTTCATGTAGTAAGTAATGTAATTAGGAGTTCTTTTATCTACTTCCGATCCCTTATTCTGTCTTGACTCAGGCATCAAGAAATCTGAACTAAATGCTGTAATCTCCATTTCACACTTGTATGATCTGGGATATTTCAATTTCTTGAATGCATTATCTCTACTCCTTTGACGATCGATAGATCCATGATTACGATCCTCTATTTGTGTAGGTGAAATATATTCTAACCATCCATTGAATATTTCTTGTGTAAAATAGTCTTTTTGAGCATAAAAGGTAAGGTTGAAGTCGGGATATCTTCTGTAGACAGCATAATTTTGGGTCACACCCTGCCTCAAACCATTCACAGCAGCAGTTTGCAATGATGAACCGGGTAAAACCGCTTCAGAACAAAATAATGCTAGATTATCTCCGGGTTCATTCATCACATTATTAGCAGGTATCAATACATGCTGTTTCAAAAACTGCATGAGATTTGGATTCCCACCTTGTGTGTTAAAATTTATGTAAACGTCATATACATTATTAAATGCAGGCACAGCATTATCAAACCCACCGAGGTTTAGTAGTTCCTCAGTTCTCAAGTAAAATCTATCTTTTGAAAAAACTCTTGAATTTGGCATCTAAATAGATGAACAGTATATACTATGTATGTCATATAAGGGGAAGTTTAGACCTTCCAACCCTAATAAGTATAAAGGTGATCCCACAAAAGTGATATATCGCTCTTTATGGGAACTGAAATTCATGCGTTGGTGTGATGGTAATGTGAATATATTGAAATGGTCTAGTGAAGAGGTAGTGATACCATATAAATCACCAATTGACAATCGTTATCATAGATATTTCCCGGATTTTTATGTCAAAATGAAGAGTTCTACTGGTAAAATAGAGGAAAGACTGATCGAGGTGAAACCAGAAAAACAGGTCAAAGGTCCTGCTATACAGAAAAAAAGAACTAAAAAGTATATAGCGGAGGTATATGAATTTGCTAAAAATCAGGCAAAATGGGAGGCAGCAAAGTCATTCTGCCAAGATCGTAAATGGAATTTTCAAATAATCACGGAGAAAGAACTTGGCATCTAGTCTACTCAACACTCAACCATCTACGGTCAGCCCGGGAAAACTTTTATTGTTCAGATACTCTGCAAAGTATAAAGAAACCCTACCTTTCTACGATAAGCACCCTTTATGCTATGTTCTGGCAACAGAATCAGGTGCTTTTTATGGTATAAACCTTCATTACACAAAACCAGCGAACAGAATGGCGATTATGAGGTATATTGATGAAAATAATGATCCAACAGTCATCACAGGATACCATAAATATCTTTACGGATACGTAAGATCAAATTTTTCAGAGGTTCCAATGTCAGACTGGGAGAAAGCATTCAGTCTATCACTATCAGAATTTGTGCGAGTGCTAGGAGGCATTGAAATGCCAGTTAATATTGCGAGGTATCAATAATGAGTTATCATGAAGCATATGATGAAGCGTTAAAAAATAAAATTGATGGATATAAAACACAGATAGTTGGTGAAGACGCAGCATTCAAACCATCAGGATATTTTAGAGTTTACATTGATAAAAATGATGACAAAATTAATGGAGATACTGGTTTCATTAATGGTATAAACACAACTTTACCAAAAAATGATAAAGGTAGCGATCTTGGTTTTGTTAATGCTGAAGGTAACCCTTCTAATGGAGAAGCAGCAGAGGGATATGATGGTTTTATTGATTTAGATCCTCAGAGTCCTACTTTTGGACAGTTAGATGAAGATCAAGGATTTAAAAATACAAAATTAGGGTTAGTTTTTGGGGGAGTTGGCAAATATAGTGCTAACGATGGTGATTTAGCGAAGTTCAATGCCATAAAGTCACATCCTAATTATGCAAATGCATTAAAAATAGAAATGATGAAAGTCCACAAATGGGCAGATATTCATGGAAAAGACCATAAAGAAATTGAAGATAAACTTAGAAAAAATAATCCCTCCTTGGCAAATGTTTATGCAAAGATTAATGAAAAGGGACTTGTACCAGAGGTAAAAGGAAATATAACAGTTGATAAATTGGAAGAAATAGATCTTTCAACAGCAACAACAAATGATTCAGAAGATAATTTAGATTCTGTAGAAGAGTTACTCACTACCGATGATGAAGAACTTTCAAATGAAAGTGTTACTAAGGCACAAAAATCAACTTTTGGAGGTATAGGGGGTTTAGCACAAGTAACTGATACATTTAGAGAAGCACCAAGACAATTTGCAACAGCATTTGGACTGGGAGAAGGTGAAATCGTTTCATTAAAATATCCTCATGACGCCGTGTATGGTGAACCCGGTATTGCAGGTCAAGATCATATTGTGATCGAGCAATTTGCATATCAAGCACCCCAATCAATGTTTTTGCAAAAAAATGATCAAAAAGTGTCATTTCTCAAGGGTCTTAGAAGAAACAGTGTTCTCAGAGAAAACCCTATTCCACTAAAAGCGGGAAAGCAATTCATTGGTGTGGTAAAAATGCCAATTCCTAATAATCTTAATTTCACTAATGGTGTTACATGGGGTGATAGTAAATTGAATTCTATTCAAGCAGCAGCATTTTTCTCTGCTTTTGGTGCAGCACAAAGAGGAATAGGAGAAGGTAATATATTATCAGCAGGGAGAGACTTGAAAGAAGATCTTGGGCAACTTGTAACTGAAATACAACAAGGAGGACTTGGAACTGGTGAACCTGCAAACCTAGCACTATCCTCATTTTTAGCACAGTTTGCACTCGGAAGAGCAGGAATAAATGTAGATGGAGCTGCTGCTCTTACAAGAGGCACAGGTGCTGCAATCAACCCTAATTTAGAATTATTGTTCGGGGGTCCTAAACTCAGAAATTTCACATTTCAGTTTCAATTTGCACCTAATGATGAATTAGATGCTTCAATTATGAGAAGGATTCAAAAATTCTTCAAGATGGGAATGTTACCGAATAGAAATCAAAATGATTTATTCTTCCTTGGATCTCCAAATGTATTCAGACTCAGATATCGCACTCAGGAAGATACCAGAATCAAAGGTTTACCAATGCATAAAATTTGTGCACTTACACAAACTGAAATAAATTATGCACCTGATGGTGTCTATCAATCATACGAAGATTCATCAGCAGGTTCATCTCCAGTTAGAACTGTGATGAGTATGAGTTTTACAGAATTAACACCCCTATTCCAAGATGATTACTTATCAGATTCTCAAGAACAGGCAGGTGACTCCTTGTCATCAGAAACTAGAAGTTCATTCAATGACATCTATAATGATGCAGGTGTAGGTTCAATGGAAAGAATTTCTCCGGAGGATACAGGTTTCTAATGGCATATTTCGACGAGTTTCCCGATGTTTTATTACCATCATTCTCAGATGGTAGAAATTCTGCTTCTGATTTTTCCAGATCTAAGAATTTGTTCAAACGAGCAAAAATACGTGATGATTTCTTTTCTACTGCAACCGTATTTGGTTACTATAGCATTATAGGTGATGATCGACCTGATAATGTCGCTCAGAAATTATATGGCAACTCAGAGTTGGATTGGATTGTTCTTATCTCTAATAACATTATAAATGTAAGAGACGAGTGGCCAATGGCACAATACGATCTTGAAAGGTATCTTAATAACAAATACTCTGCAGAACAACTATCAGAAATTCATCATTATGAGACAAAGGAAGTAAGAACTCATCCCAGTATGTTACTTTTAGAAAAGGGATTGCATGTGGATGCGTCATTCAAGTTTCGTTACAGTGATATCAATGGTCATCCACGAGAGTTATCTGGATCTGACATCGTAACTTCTGTATCTTACTATCAATACGAAGTTGCCAAAAATGATGAAAAAAGAAAAATATACACACTAAGACCAAATTATCTTGATATCGTGTTTTCTGATATGAGAGAGATCATGACATATACCGATAGTTCTCAATATATTGATAATCGCACTAAAAAAGGTGACAATCTTAGATTACTGTCACCCAGATAAAAACCTTAAGACAAAAAAAATACCGGAATTTTTTTTCCGGTATTTTTGTAACTAAAAGTCGATTTTGGTTTTACTCTTCTGCAAGTCTCTGAAAGTATGAGAGTGCATCATCGTTATCATCTGCTGCCACAGCGACTGGTTCTTTGACAACACTTACCTCTTCCTTGATCTGATCACGAGAC
>MDTE01198753.1_pt1 | contig 14254 bp, 10 predicted proteins | sample 811231 | NCBI WGS metagenome assembly MDTE01 (sample SAMN05326651, study PRJNA326480) | marine metagenome | isolation source: seawater | place: Indian Ocean: Red Sea | collected 2010 | reverse complement strand
TCGGCGAACGCCGGCAGCGTCAGCCGCGCGTCGAAGTTCCGAGGCTCGTCCTCCGGCCCCTGGGCCCGGAGCCCCGCCACGACGACAAGCGACAGCCCGACCGTGGCGGCGGCACGGCGCCACCACGATGCACGGTCTCGACGGACACGTCGACCGTCGCCTCGATACAACCGTCAGTCTCCTTGAGCAAAGCGCGGGGAGCGGCGCTCCGTGGACCGGCTACGGCTGGCGCTTGCCCGAGTACTCGAGCATCTGCGCCGTGAAATCCTGCGGATACGAGATCCGGACGTCGGTAACGGCACCGGCCGCGTCGTACTGGGCCTCCAGCTTCGGCTGGACGAATCCGGAGTAGGACGGCAGCCCCACCGACTCGACCCGAGCCACCACCTCGTCCCTCAACGCCGGGTCGAAGTGGATCCCGTAGGTCTCGAAGAGCGCCCGAGCGGCCTCGTAGTCGCCCTCCGACTTGATTCGCTGCACCTCGGCGAGCAACGTCGCCACCCCGTCACGGAACGCCCGCCAGTCGACCATCACGTAGTAGGTCTTGCCGTCCCGCTCGCGCCGCTCGATCGCCCCGGTGTGCTCCATCAGCCAGTGGACGATCATCTGGCGGTTCCGCATGTGGTCTTCTTCGATCTGCGACCCCTCGCGCACCCGCCGCAGCTGGAGCAGCGCGTTGCGGGTGTAGCCCTCGTATTCGGCCTTGACGATGTCCTCGTGGGCGTCCTCCGGGAGCACTCCTAGCTCGACCAGCTTCGGGTCCGGGAGGAAGTACAGCCCCACCAGATCGGCTCGCGCCTCCTCGAGCGCGGAGTACTGCTCCTTCAGATCGGCCTGGGCGTCGCCTCCCATGCGCTCGGCCAGCTGCCCCGACGCATGCCCGATCACTTCGTGCATGTTCGTCGTCATCTCGCCGGCCAGCCCACCCCAGCGGCGTGACCGCTCGGCTTCCTCGTCGGTCCAGGCGAACTCCTGGCGATAGTTGGCCGGGCGGCTGAGGTCGTAGGCTTCGTTCACGTTCGAGAGCGACACGGACTTGCTGCCGTATTGCTCGCGCACGGTCTGATCATTCGGCAGGTTGATGCCGATCGGGGTGATCGGACCCGAGTCACCGGTCTCGATGACCACGTCGATCGCATTGGCCGTGATGCCGGTGACGTTGTCCTTGCGATACTTCGGGTCCCACGGCATCCGGTCCTCGAACCACTGGGCATTCGCCGCCAGCGTCTTGATGGCGCCGGTCTTCTCAGGGTTGACATAGAAGACGAGCGCTTCCCACGCCCCCTTGGCCCCCCGCGCGTCCATGTACACCTCGGTGAACCCGTTGATCGTGTCGACCGACGAGGCCTGGTCCTCGACCCAGGCGATGTCGTAGACCCGCTGATCGACCGGCGCCCCGGTGCGGTAGTAGGCGACGTTGGCGGCCAGCGCCCTGGCCATCGGTTCGCTGGCGAACGGAATGGCCGCTTCGAGGTGCCTGATGATCTCGAGGATCTCGTCGCTGTAGCGACCGCCGACCCGATACACCTCCTCGACCAGCTGGCCGTCCTGTTTGACCAGCCGCGAGGTCAGCGGGAACTGCTCGTCGAATCCCTCGAGATCCGCCATCGACACCCCTTTGTAGAGGTTGTTGGCGCTCGAGAGGAGGATATCCTGGCCCGGCCCGGGCGTCTTGTTCGTCACGATCGGGTCGACATCCGGGTCGAAGAACAGCGGCGACATGCGCCTGACCATGTCCGACACCGATTCCCCCTCCTCGGTGGGGAAGCGGGCACCGGCGTCGGCCGCGGCGTCGACGGCGGCGCCGAACGGGGCGGGGGTCACGTCGAGGACGAACTTGCGCGCGGTCAGGTTGTTGTAGGGACCGGTGTTCAGCCAGAAGAGCTTCGTGTAGGTATGAATCTGCTCGAGGGTCGCGGGGTCGACCCCCTGGGGATGGGTGAGGATCTCCTCGAGCACCTCGCGCATCGCCAGATTGTGCTCATAGCGCTGGTCGTAGTAGATGTCACGACCGGCGAGCGCGGCCCGACTGAGGTGCCAGATGAGGGTCTTCTCCCGCAGTGACAGCTCGTCGAATCCATCGGCGTAGAGCTGGACGATCGCCGCTTCGCCGACCCGCTCGAGCAGATACGGACGCTCGGTCGCGTTCTGCGCCGCCACGGGTACGCCGCCCGCCATCACTCCCACCGCCATCGTCATCGCTACTCCCAGCGTCCGCATCGCCATCCCCCGGATTCCGCGGTTACGGCATGTCATGGATTTGCTAAGCTGTCTCACGGAGCCGTAAAACCGCCTCGATAATTCTACCTCTGCCACCTGGTCCAGGGAGCCCTTATGACCCCGGTTCGACATGCGCGATTGAGCCTTCCGCTGCTGGCGCTGGTCAGCGCCCTCTCGCTGACGGCGCCCCCCGCCCTCGGCCAGGATCGGCTCCTGACCATCGACGAGATCTACCACCCCGACGCACGGGTCGATTTTTCTGGTCGCACGCCGACCGGGTTGAGCTGGTGGAGCGACACGGAGTTCCTTCTGCGCGAGCGCGACCCGGCGGGCCGGATGGCCGTACAGGCGGTCGAGTCCGACACCGGCGAGCGTCGGGCCTGGCTGAACGTGGCCGAGCTGGAAGAGGCGCTGGCCGCGCTACCGGGATTGGGCAGCCAGACCGCGCGGTCGGTGGTCCGGCGCGGTCGTTACACCTGGAACCACGACCACTCGGCGGCGGTCCTGGAGATCGGCAGCGACCTGTACTACTACCTGCTGCCCCCCGCGGGCGACGGCAGCGTCCAGCGACTGACCCAGGGTCCGGCTCGCGAGTCGATGCCCTCGTTCAGCCCGGATGGCCAGCTCGTGGCCTTCGTCCGCGACCACGACCTGGTCGTGGTCGACGTGAGCAACCAGCGGGAATGGGCCTTGACCGACCACGGCGACGCCGACCTCCTGAATGGCGAGCTCGACTGGGTCTACCAGGAGGAGATCTACGGTCGGGGCAACTTCAAGGGCTACTGGTGGAGCCCCGACTCGGCCCACGTCGCCTATCTCCAGACCGACGAGAGCCCGGTCCAGGAATTCACCGTCGTCGACCATCTCCCGTATCGCCTCGAGCTCGAGACCACCGACTATCCCAAGGCTGGCGATCTCAACCCGCTGGTGAAGCTGGGCGTGGTGCCCGCGGTAGGCGGAGAGACGGTCTGGGCCGACCTGGGGCGCTACACCCCGACCGATCTGCTGATCGTGTCGGTGGGCTGGACGCCGGATGGTGACAGCGTCGTGTTCCAGACCCAGAACCGGGAACAGACCTGGCTGGATCTGAATCTGGCGGACGCCACGACCGGGGACACCTCCCATCTCTTCCAGGAGACGACCCCGGCCTGGGTCGACGTCCATGGCGACCCGACCTGGCTCGAGGACGGCACGTTCGTCTGGCTCAGCGAGCGGTCAGGCTGGAAGCACCTGTATCACTACGGGGCGGACGGCACGCTGATCCGCCAGGTCACCGACGGCGAGTGGGAGCTCCGCACGCTGCATGGGGTGGACGAGGCCACCGGCTGGGTCTACTTCTCCGGCACCGAGCGCAGTCCGATCGGTGGCGACGTGTACCGGGTGCGGCTGGACGGCACCGAGCAGACACGGTTGTCCGAGCGGGCCGGCACCCACCGGGCCACGTTCAACCCGACGTTCACCCGCTACCTCGACACCTGGAGCGACATCCACACGCCGTCGCAGGTCCGGGTGCACGACGCAGCCGGGACGGAAATCCGTGTGGTGGCAGAGAACCACGTGCCGGCGCTGGCACGCTACCGGCTCTCGACACCCGAGTTCCTCCAGGTGGAAAGTCGCGACGGCTTCCTGATGGAGGCGATGCTGCTCAAACCGCCCGACTTCGACCCCTCACGACGCTATCCGGTGTTTCAGCACACCTACGCCGGCCCGCACGCTCAGCAGGTGCGCAACAGCTGGGGCGGCAGCGCCATGATGTTCTACCAGCTGCTGGCCCAGCAGGGCATCGTGGTCTGGGTGATGGACAACCGGACCGCCAGTGGCAAGGGCGCCGTCTCCACCTGGCCGGTCTATCAGAACTTCGGCGAGCTCGAGTTGCGCGACATCGAAGACGGTGTCGCGTGGCTCAAGGAGCAGCCCTGGGTCGACGGCACCCGGATCGGGATCGAAGGCTGGAGCTACGGCGGGTTCATGACCAGCTATGCGCTGACCCACAGCGACAGTTTCGTCATGGGTATCGCCGGCGGCACGGTGAGCGACTGGCGGGACTACGACACGATCTACACCGAGCGCTTCATGCGCATGCCGCAAAACAACCCCGAGGGCTATCGCAAGAGCTCGCCACGGTTCAAGGCTGCCGATCTGTCCGGCGCGCTGCTGCTGATCCACGGCACCATGGACGACAACGTCCATCTGCAGAACACCCTGCAGTTCGTCTACGAGCTGCAGAAGGCCGGAAAGCAGTTCGATCTGATGCTCTACCCCCGCTCCCGGCACGGCATCACCGACCCGGAGCTCAACACCCATCTCCGTCATCGGATGCTCGACTTCGTTCTGGAGCATCTGCGACCAGAGGGCTCCAGCCCGGCCGGCTCGGCCGGACCCCGCTAGCTCGACACCAGCGCCACGTGTCCCTGCGTCACGCGTTCGAGCACGACCAGACGGTCATCGCGGCCGAGTTGCGGCCGCCGCGTACCCAGCTCGATGCCCCGGCCGGCATCGACGCCTGGATTGACACGTATCACGCGGTTCGCCGACTGGCGCGCCAGGACACCTTCGTCTTCCTCACCGACAGCGCGGTCGGCCAGCAGGAAGAAGACAGCCTGCGACACCTCGAGGTCAACCTCGGAGCACGGGCCCCACGGGGGCGGGTCGTGCCGTTCCTGACCACCAAGCATCCACTCGAGTACTGCCTGGCCTACGCCGATCGGGCCCACCACCTCGGATTCGAGGCGCTGGTGGTCCTCGGCGGCGACCGACATGTCGGTCCACCCCGATGCGTGGTGCACAGCTGGCAGCTTCGCCAGGAGATTCGCCGGCGTCAGCCGTCGCTCCTCCTGGGCGGATGGGCGAACCCGGCCCGCGACGCGGCCGCGCAGGTGGGCTACCTGAGAGCGGACACCGCCACCGCCGATTTCTACCTGACCCAGATCGTGTCGCACCACGAACCGGCTCCGGTCGAACGGTTTCTGGACGAGGCGCGCCGCAGCGAGCTACGGCTGCCCGGCATCTTCGGGGTGTTCTACTACCGCAGCGCGAACCCTCGGACGCTCGAGATCCTGAGCCGGTTTCTCGCCGTTCCCGTCGAGGGCCTGACCCGCGAGTTCGAGGCGGGGGCCAGCGCGGAGCTCATCTGCGCCCGGACCATTCGCCGTCTCCGCGACCTGGGCGTGCGACACGTCTATGTGAGCAATCTCCCGATCGGTCGAGCCGCTCAGACCCTGGCGCGGATCATCGAGCTGGCCGACGACCCCGCAGCCGCCGGCTAGCGCCGCTGGAGACGGGCCCGGGCCGCCGCCTCGGTCTCGGCCGCCCGGCGGCGGGCACGATCGAACGACAGATTTCCCGACCCGGTCAGCCAGAGGCTGACCAGGGCCGCGATCAGAAGCAGGTCGAACTCGTAGCCGTGCGCGACACCGGGCTCGAGCGCCCAGTTCAGGAACAGGCCGTGCGGGACACGTATCTGCCAGCTCACCGCGGCGGTCGCCAGCGCCAGGACCGGGGCGACCCATCTGGTGAACGCTCCCACCACCAGCATCGCGCCCCCCGCCACCTCCAGGCCGCCCAGGATCATCGTGACGATCTCGGGACGGCTCACGCCGGTCAGCAGCAGCGCGATCGACTCGGCCGCGCCCGGCGGTGCGGGCACGAAGGTGATGAGCCCGTGCGCAATCGACACGGCGCCAACCACGAGCCGCAGGATGGTGGGACCAAAACCGCTCATCACCGTGTTGTCAGCCGGTCACTCGGAACCACAGCCCGAGCAGCTGCTTCACCAACGGGGTGAGGCGGCCCACGCTGTACTGAAAGGCGGTCCGACGAATCGCGTCCGCCTGCGTCGGATACGGATGGATGACTCCGGACAACGTCGAGAGACCGAGCTTGGCCACCATCGCCAGGGTGATCTCGCTGATCATCTCGCCGGCGTGTCTGGCCACGATCGTGGCGCCGAGAATCTCGTCGGTGCCGCGTCTGGTGTGGATGCGAACGAACCCGTGGTCCTCGCCATCGGTCAGCGCCCGGTCAACCCCGCTCCAGGGCTGGGTGTAGGTGGTCACCCCGACGCCCTGTGCCTCGGCCTGATGTGGATAGAGTCCCACATGGGCAACCTCCGGGTCCGTGTAGGTGCACCAGGGCATGGTCAGCGTGCTCAGGCGACGTCGCCCCGGAAACAGCGCGTTCTGCACCGCGACCCGGGCCGCGTCCTCGGCGGCATGGGTAAACTGCCACGCCATGCACACGTCGCCGGCCGCGTAGATCCGGGGATTGGAGGTCTGCAAGGTGTCGTCGACGGTGATCCCGCGCGGGTTGACGTTGACGCCGGCCTGGTCGAGTCCCAGCCCCGCGGTGTTCGGTTGTCTGCCCGCCGCCACCAGGATCCGATCGACCGCAACCTCTTCGTGGGATCCCTGAGCGGTTCCGACATGGATCCGCCGCTCGTCGCCCTCTACCTCCACCCGCTGGATGGTGGTTCCGAGCATGAGGCGCACCCCGTCCCGGACCATCTCCTTCCGCACGATGGCGGCGGCGTCGGGATCCTCCCGCGGGAGAAGCTGCGGGCTCATCTCCAGCAGGGTGACCCGCGAGCCCAACCGCTGGAAGGCCTGAGCCAGCTCGGCGCCGATGGGACCACCGCCGATGACCGCAAGACGCTCCGGTCGCTCGGTGAGGTTGAAGACCGTCGCGTTGGTCAGATAGCCCGCCTCGTCGAGCCCCGGAATCGGCAGCGACGCCGCCCGCGCCCCGGTGGCCACCACGGCGCGACGGAATCGGAGCGTCGCGCCGGCCACCTCGAGCGTCGTCTCGCTGGTGAACGCCCCCTCGCCAAGAAAGACGTCGACCCCCTTCTCGTCACGGTAGCGGGCCGCCGAATCGTGGGGACTGATGCCGGCCCGGATCCGCCGCATCCGCTCCATCACCGCGGCAAAGTCCGCGCTGGCTTCGCCGCCGGCCCATCCGAGCGCGGCTGCGTCACGATGCTCGGCGAAGTAGCGTGACGAGCGCAGGATGCTCTTCGAGGGCACGCATCCCACGTTGAGGCAATCGCCCCCCATCAGCTCGCGCTCGACGAGCGCGACGCGAGCCCCGGCGCCCGCCGCGAAGGATGCGGCGATGAGACCGGCGGTGCCCGCCCCGACCACCACCAGGTGGTATCTATCGGCAGGAGTCGGGTTGACCCAGTCGTCTGGATGGACGTGCTCGAGGAGGGTGCGATTGTGGGCGTCGAGCGGCGACACCCCTGCATGTGGGGAGACCATGCACAGCTCCGTACGGTCGCCGACGCGGACCCACGGGGTCGAGCTCGAGCATCATCCCGCGAGGCGGGATCTCAGGACGACTTGTCCGGGGGCGGCGGCTCCTCGTTCGCCAATGCGGCTGCCGGGATGCCCTCCGATGCGCGCGGGCGGAGGATCTCGTCGATGAGGAACAGGTCGGTGAGGATGGCGCGGAGGTGAATCGAACCGTTCAGGTTGTCGATGACCGCGCTGCTGATGGTTTCCTGCGCCGCGACCAGCTGGAGGGCCGCACGCGACTGCAGGGCATCCTGGCTCAGTACCGTGATGAAGCCATCGTAGGCGGCAAGCGGTTCCAGGCCCCGCTCGCGGATGGTCGCGGCGAGAAACTCACCGAGGCCTTCCAGCGCGCGGTCCATCTGCTCGATCGCCGTGCGCACGCTTCCGTCGCCGCTCCCGGGACCGCCACGGGACCCCTTCGCCGCGTAACCGAGAAAGAGCTCGTAGCTCCCCTCGATCGCGTCGATACGCGCTCTGAGTGCCGATGTTGAAGAATCCGTCACGCCCGTGTCCCGACCGACGGTTCGACCCGTCGCCCCCCGGCTAGCTCTTCGAGCCGACCTTCCACTTGCTCGGGTCGAAGTGCGACAGGTAGTCGGCGCGACTCACCCAGCCGAAGATCATCGACTTGGTGATCCACAGCTTGTCGGGCCGCACCGCGAAGTAGATGTGGGTGATGGTCAGCAACACGAACAGGATCGCCGCGAACCCGTGGATCGAGTAGACCACGCCCCAGTCGCCTTCGGTGAAGAAGGCGTCGTTGCGCCCGATGATCGGCGTATCGATCCGCAGCATCATCAGCACGCCGGTGATCGACACGAGCAGGCCGAAGATCGAGACCGCCAGATGGTAGAGCTTGTGGTCGAGCGGATACTTCCCGTGCTTGCCCACGTCGACCGACTGGCCGAGCTGCCGCTTGGTGCGCTGGACCGCCTCTTTCAGGTCGGCCGGAAGAATCCAGATCGACCAGAAGTCCAGGAAGAACGAGGCGTGGACGATGTGGTAGATGATGCACAGGATCAGGATGAGGCCGGCGACCCAATGGATCGTGAGCCACGCGAACTCCAACCCGACGATCGGCAGGAAGCCGGTGGCGAGCAGCACCAGCATCGATGCCGCCATGACCCAGTGGAACATGCGGGCCGCGCCCGTGTGACGGACGATCTTGTCGGGAATCCCCTCGGCCGCCGCACCGGAGGCCTCGCCGCCCTCGGCCGCCAGCTTCGGCTTCCACACCATGGAGTACACGAGGTGGAAGGCTACGAACGCGATACCCGCCCAGAAGGAGATGTATAGCAGTGACCAGGAGATGCGGATGAGGATCTCCTGCCCCCACGGATCGAGGCCTGTCTGAAACAGTTCCATATACTCCCCCGTACGTCGATCGGCCCGTCACAGGCCGAGCAAAACGGCGCCGCCCCACCTTTGGGTGATGCGTACTAGGCGGGAAGAATACCGGGGTCGCCGGGAGGTTTCAACTGATTCTTGCGGCAGGCCGGACATCCGGCTCGGAGTAGGATGCGGTGATGTCCGCGCCGCTGAGGTGGAGCCGGTTCGAGCGCGTGGCGGTCGGCATGGGAGTGGTGGGCATGGTGGCGGCGGTGCTGGCCATCCGCTCGGCCGCCGTGCCTACCCTGGGGCGTCTCTCGACAGACCGGCCGCTGACCCTCTCGGTCGAAGCCGGGGATCCCGGCGTCGGCTACCAGCCTGGGGACGATCAGCTGGCCCTATGGGCCGCCGACGCGTGGCAGGAGGCCCTCGACGGGCGGGTCGAGTTCCAGGCGGGGCCGGCCGACCAGGCCCAGGTGAAGATCGAGTGGACCGGCGGCACGACCGGCCGATTCGGTGACATGCGACCGGTGCTGGTCAACGGCCGGCGAGGCGCCGTGCTTCGGATCCGGGCGCGGACGAGCGGCTTCGGAGCCGAGGTGGACCGACGGGCCGCGTCGGATCCCGTGTTCAGGGCCACGGTCGTCTATCTGACCTGCCTCCATGAGCTCGGACACGCACTCGGACTCTCCCACTCGAACGACGAGCGCGACATCATGGTCGACTTCAGCACGGTCGACCAGGCCTCGGACTTCTTCGACCGGTACCGCCGGCAGGTCCGGACGGTCGACGACATCGCCACCCACGCCGGACTCTCGGCCAACGACATCAGGCGCGTCAGGAACCTCTACGAGGTCGAGGGCTAGCAGCCGTTCTTCGGGCCGGGGAGGGGAATATTGAACTTTTTGCGGTATCAAACGTATGATTCAAATGAACGTTTGAATTAGACATTCCGGTTGGCACCAATGGCGACAGACACCAAGCAACGGATTCTCGACGCGGCCGAGCGGCTTTTTGCCGACCACGGGTTTCCGGCCACCTCGATGCGGGACATCACCAACGAGGCGGACGTGAACCTCGCGGCCGTGAACTACCACTTCGGCTCCAAGGAGGCGCTGCTCATCGCCGTGATCGAGCGGACCGCCGCGCCCATCAACCGGGACCGACTCGAGCGGTTGGATGCGCTGGAGCTCGAGGCCGGCGGCACGGCGATCGAGGTCGAATCGCTCGTCCGGGCCTTCCTGGCGCCGATGTTCGATCGTTGGTCGGTGTGGGGCAAGAGTGAACCCAAGATCCTGAAACTGGTCGGCCGCATTCACGCCGAGGTCGACCAGGACCTGCGCGCGAAGTTCATCCGTCAGTTCGACACCGTCTTCTCTCGGTACTCCGCGGCGTTCCAGCGGAGCCTCCCCGAGCTCGCCGCGGCCGATGTGCACTGGCGGATGCTGTTCCTCGTCGGCTCGATGGCGCACACCATGACCTGGGGCGCCTCGATCATCGCCACCGACCCGCGGGGCCAGCGCGAGCCCGGCGAGCTTCTCGAAGCGCTGGTCCGGTTCGCCGCCGACGGAATGAGCGCGCCAGCCCCGCAGCCCGTGGCCGTACCCACTGGAGTCGCGCGATGAGGCGCTCCCTGTTCCTGCTCGCCCTGGTGGCGACGATCGGCTGCGCCAGTGCTCCCCCGGTGGAGCCCCCGGTGCTGGCCGTCGAGACACCGGCCACCTGGACGACCGACGCCGGCACCGGACCGCTGCCCGAGCTCGACTGGTGGACCGACTTCGGTGACGCTGGTCTCGATGCCGCGATCACATCGGCGCTGACCAACAACTACGACCTGGCCGCCGCCGCCGCGCGGCTTGATCAGGCCGCAGCCGACTCGCGTATTGCGGGCGCGGACCTGCTGCCGACCGCGCAGATCGGGCTCAACGGGTCGAAACGGAAACAGAACTTCATCGGCTTCCCGATTCCGGGCGCCGAAGACCAGGTGCTCAGCACCATCTTCTCGAACTACGGGGTGTCGCTGGACGTGGCCTGGGAGCCGGACCTCTGGGGTCGACTCCGGTCAGGCGCCCGGGCGGCACTCGCCGACCTCCAGTCGCGCGCGGCCGATCTCCGCGCCGCGCAGCTGTCGCTGGCGGGTCAGACCACCAAAGCGTGGTTCGCGGTGGCCGAGGCGCGTCAGCAGCTGCGCCTGGCCGAAGCCTCGGTCGGGAGTTTTCGCACGTCGTCCGAGCAGGTGCGTGACCGATTCGAGCAGGGTCTCCGCCCGTCCCTCGACGTCCGGCTGGCGCTGTCGAATCTGGCCAACGCCGAGGCGCTCCGCGAGCAACGGCGTCAGCAGCTCGACGCCGCGATCCGGCAGATCGAGGTGCTGATGGGCCGATACGCGAGCGGCGCGCTCGACGCCCCCGAAGCGCTGCCTGACGCGCCGTCCACGATCCCTGGAGGACTGCCGGCCGACCTCGTCTCGCGTCGCCCGGATCTCGTCGCGGCGGAACGTCGGATCGCTTCCGCCCGCCAGCGCTGGCAGGTGGCGCGAGGCGAGCTCTATCCGCGTATTTCGCTGACTGCCAACACGGGCACCGCCACCAGCGCCCTCCAGGACCTGATCAACGGCGACTTCGGGGTGTGGAGCCTGCTGGGGAACATCGTGCAACCGCTCTTCCAGGGTGGTCGGCTCCGTGCCGGTGTCGACCGCGCCGAGGCGAGAACCGCCGAAGAGCTGGCCGTCTATGCGAACACGGCGCTCCTCGCGTTCTCGGAGGTGGAGACCGCCCTGGCGGCCGAGGAGTTCCTGGCCGACCGCGAACGCTTCCTCGCCACCTCGGCGGAACAGTCACGGGCGGCCGAGGCCCTCGCCGATGACCGGTACCGGAGCGGTCTCGACGACTACATCACCGTCCTCGAATCGCAACGGCTGGCGCTGCAGGCCGAAGGCGATCTGATTGCGGCGCGTCGTCAGCGCCTCGAGAACCGTGTCGATCTCTATCTGGCTCTGGGCGGCGGGTTCGACCAGGAGTCGGCCACCAGCACCCAGCAGTAACGAAACGAGCGTCAACCGATGTCACGAGTCCTGATTCGTCTCCTGAAGGTCCTCCTCCCGCTGGTCGTGCTCGCGGGCGCAGTCGGCGCCGCCTACGTGATGTACATCAACCGGCCGCCGGTCGAGACCAGAACACCGGTCATCGAGCCGCCCGGCGTGCGGGTTCAACGTGTCGAACTGTCCTCGGTCAACCTGACCGTGAGCAGTCAGGGCACGGTACAACCGCGCACGGCGAGTCAGCTCGTGCCCGAGATCTCGGGCACCGTCATCGAGGTGTCGCCGTCGTTCGCCGTGGGCGGCTTCTTCGAAGAGGGAGACACGCTGCTCAAGATCGACCCCTACGACTACCAGCAGGCGGTCATCAGCGGGCGATCGCAGCTGGCGCAGGCCGAGCTGCGCCTGGCCCAGGAGGAAGCCGAGGCCGAGGTCGCCCGCCGCGAGTGGGAGGAGATCGGACGGGGTGACGCGACCGCGTTGACCCTGCGTCAACCGCAGGTCGACGACGCCCGCGCCGCGGTGGCCGCCGCCGAGGCGGCGCTCGAGCGGGCGCAGCGCGATCTCGAGCGGTCCGAGGTCAAGGCCCCCTACGCCGGGCGCGTGCAAAGCAAGGACGTCGACGTGGGCCAGTTCGTGAACAAGGGCAACACCGTAGGCCGGATCTATGCCGTCGACTCGGCCGAAATCCGACTCCCGTTGCCAGACGAGGAGCTGGCGTATGTCGACGTGCCGATGTCCTACCGCGGCGGCGAGCAGCAGGCTGGCCCGCGGGTGACGCTGGTGACCGACTTTGCGGGCCGTCGTCACAGCTGGCACGGACGCATCGTCCGGACCGAGAGCGAGATCGACCCGGTGAGCCGGATGGTCCACGTGGTCGCCGAGGTCGCCGATCCCTACGCGGCGGGTGACGACCCCACCCGCCCGCCGCTGGCGGCAGGCATGTTCGTGGAGGCGGAGATCGCCGGACGGCAGGTCGACGGGGTCGTCGAGCTGCCCTGGGCCGCGCTGCGGGGACGAGACCAGGTGCTGGTGGTCGACGACGGAGGACGTCTGCGCTTTCGCGACGTGGAGGTGCTCCGATCGACCACCGACAGCGTCCTCGTCAGCAGCGGACTGGCCGAAGGCGAGGTCGTCTGCATCTCGGCGCTCGACACCGTGACCGACGGCATGGCCGTACGGGTGATCGGGAGCGATGGCGAGCAACTGGCGCTCAACACCGAGCCGACGACGCCTCCCCAGGCCGCGGCCGACGAAGCGAGCGCACCACGCGCCCCCCGGCAACGCCCGGAACCCCGGGAGACTCCCGAGCCGGCGACCGATGCGGCGCCACCGCAAGATACCGCACCGGCTCGGCGACGAGAGACGCCGCCGGTGGAGCGTCCCGCCACGGCCGCATCGACGTCGGATCAACCCGACCGCCTGGTGCTCGATCCGTCGATGAGCCGGGAGGAGCAGATCGCCGCCATCCGACGACAGATCGCGGCGCTCCAGACCAGCGGGGGTGACAGCGCGGCCGCGGCTGCGCCCGAGCGCCCGGAGCGGCCCGCCGCAAATGAGGCGCGGGACGCCCGCCGAGGGCAGCGACCGGAACGGGCCGAACGACCGGCGGGCCGGAGCGGGCCGGGCGGACCGGGTGCAGGCGCCGGGCGAGGTCGGGGTCGAGGCCGGGCCGGAGGCCAGCGCGAGGCATCACCGTCACCGTCGCCGGCACCAGCGACGCCCGAGCCGGCGGCGGCCGACGCTCCCGCGACGACACCCGACGCCCCTGCTCCCGTACCGGCACCCCGACCGCAGCGCCCTTCGCCGGCGGGCGCGCCGGCCCCCGATCCTCCGCAGCCGCCCCGGGCCGACCGGCCACGGGTTGCGGTCCTGCCGTTCGCGAACCTTTCGCGGAACCCGGCCGACGACACCATCGGGGCCGAGATCGGGAACGTGCTTCGAACGGCCTTCTCGGAGGCGCTCGGACTCGACATCGTCTCGCTGGCCGCCGACAGCGACACCACCGCGCTGACGGCGGCCGCCGCGCGCAACGCCAGATGGCTGATCGGAGGAGGTTTCCAGCGGATCGGCGATCAGGTACGACTGACCGGACGCGTGCTGAGGGTCCCGGACGGCACGCTGCAGGACTCCCTCAAGCTGGACGGATCGGTCAGCGACCTCGACGCCCTGACCGACGCGCTCGTGGCCAGGCTCCGCACCGAGCTCGACCTCGGCGACCGTGCCACGCCGGACGCTCCGGCCAGCCGTGTCGCAACCGAGCGGCGCCCGGGCGTCGCGGTGGCCAGGTTCGCCAACATCTCACGCAACCCGGATGATGCCCGGATTCAGCAGGCGATCGCGGCGGCCATGGCGGGTGGGCTTGGCGAGCTCGGAG
>MDTE01122690.1_pt1 | contig 14254 bp, 13 predicted proteins | sample 811231 | NCBI WGS metagenome assembly MDTE01 (sample SAMN05326651, study PRJNA326480) | marine metagenome | isolation source: seawater | place: Indian Ocean: Red Sea | collected 2010 | reverse complement strand
TATGTTGAGCACAAGCTGTCTGTTGGTGGATGATTCCCGCCGGCGGGGTCTTGGGCCGCTTCTTTTCGTGAGGTCGTTTTGCGGCTTAGCCATCTCCGCCAAAAATAGTTGATCCGCCGTCTACTACTATAGTCTGGCCAGTGATAAAGCTTCCCGCTTTTGCTGATAACATCACGGAAATCCCTCCTACCTCCTCTGGTTCGCCTATACGGTGTAAGGCATAGTTTTTCACAGCTCTTTCATAGATTTCAGGGTTTTCCCAAAGTGCGCGGGCAAAGTCTGTTCTGATAATGGCAGGATTTATGCAGTTAGCTCTAATATTTTCACCACCCCATTCCACGGCTATATTCCGAGCCAATGCGACGTCAGCCGCTTTAGACAGGCCATAAGTACCAAGCTTAGCACTTCCAATTAGCGCTGCTACTGATGATACAATGATTATAGTACCGCCACCTACTTTGATCATGTGCGGAATTACCATGCTAGTTAGCCATACATTGCTTTTTACATTCGTGTTCATAATTTTGTCATATGCATCATCAGGGATCTCTGTCAGAGAGCCATAAAATGGGTTTACAGCTGCGTTGCAGACGAGGCTATCTATCCGACCCCAAGTAGACAGTGTTTCATCTACAAGATTTTGGAGTTGGTCTTTGTGGGAACAGTGGCAGGGGATTACTATCGCTTCCCCGCCGTTGCCACGAATTCCTTCGGCAACTTCTTTGCATTTGTCGGCTTTTCTACTAGAGACCACCACCTTAGCCCCGTGAGCTGCCATAGCTTCAGCAGTAGCGCGCCCGATGCCTCGACTTGACCCCGTTACTATTGCTACTTTTCCAGTTAAATCAAATAAGTCTGACATTTTCTTCCCCTATGAAAAATAAAAATCGAGTGCTTTCGATATTAGTTTTAAGAATGCGCTACAGAGGCAAATCGCTCTAAATGAAAGTCTGTGTTACCAAACAAAGTGTCAATCATGGTGAGACGCTTAAAGTAGTGGCCAATCGCTAATTCATCAGTCATCCCCATTCCGCCATGCATTTGGACAGATTCCTGCCCAACTAACCGGCCTGCTTTTCCTATATGAGATTTTGCCGCGGATACGGCTTTAATACGTTCCTCCCGATTTTTGCTCAGGGATAGGGTGGCCAGGTAAACCATTGAACGTGCTTCTTGGCAAGCTACAAACATGTCCACAGATCTGTGTTGTAAGGCCTGAAATTTTCCTAATTTCGTCCCAAATTGTTCCCGGGTATTTAAATATTCTAAGGTTTGCTCATGAAGGGAGTCCATTATTCCCAATGCTTCTGCGCATGCGGCGGTTATGGCTTGGTCCACTGCAGTTTCGATTGCAGGGAAACTAGCTCCTTCTTCTCCAATTAGGGCAGCGCTATCAACTTCTACCTCATCTAAGATGACTTCAGCGGCTTTGAGTCCGTCTATGGTCGGATAGGGCCTTTTCGTTATTCCCGATTGGGTCGAGTCTAGAAGAAATAGCGATATTCCTTTTTCATCTGTTTGTTCTCCCCTGGTTCTTGCTGAAATGATAAAGTGGTCAGCAGATGCCCCATGGAACACAACAGCTTTATGTCCCGATATTTTGTAGCCCTGTGAAGTCTTGGAGGCCATCGTGCTAACATTGGAGAGATCGTATCGTGCCTGTGGCTCAACGTGGGCAAAGGTCAGCAGTCTTTCACCAGTGATTATGTTGGGTAAAATTTTGTCCTTGGTTTCCTTATTGCCGAGAGCCTCAATAAGTGAGGCTGCTGTCACAATTACGTGCAGGTAAGGTTCAACAACTAAATTTCTTCCAAATGCCTCCATCAACACCATAGTTTCTACCGGCCCGCCACCTAATCCTCCATTATCTTCTGCAAAGGGCATAGCTAGCCATCCCAAATCACCAAATGTCTTCCAGTTCTCGCGGCTAAACCCGTCTTCCGTTTTTATCAGAGTACGTCTTTTATCCAGGCTATACTCATCTTGTAAAAAACGATCTACGCTGTCTTTAAGTAAGGTCTGTTCTTCACTTAGTTTAAAATCCACTATTCTACCCTTATTTGTAATTCGGTAATGTTAAATCTATAAGCCGAGAACCATCTTTGAAATAATATTTTTTTGTATTTCATTTGATCCTGCATAAATGGAAGATTTACGCCAATTAAAATATTCAGGAGCTATGCTGGCAGCATAATCAGGTCCAATGGGTTCTTCGTTCCATCCTGGCTCACGCGAATCTGGAACATAGGGATTTGCATAATATCCTACAGCTTCCACTAGAAGCTCACTTATAGTTTGTTGCATCTCGCTCCCACGTATTTTGAGTAAATTAACCTCAGTACCGGGGGCCTCGCCCTGGTTGGCAGCTGATACAGCTCTCAATTCCGTGTATTCTAGGGCCAAAAGGTCTATCTCAGCCCGAGATATTTTGTCTCTAAAGCGGGCCTCTTCAATCAGGGGCTTCCCGTTTGCTTGTTCAGCCTTAGCTATTTCTTTTAGCCGTCGAAGTTGTCTCTTTTGCGATCCTATTGCGGCTATTCCAGCTCGTTCATGCTTCAATAGGAACTTGGCGTATGTCCATCCTTTGTTTTCTTTTCCCACTAAATTGGCGACCGGGACTTTAACATCTTGAAAAAACACTTGATTGACTTCGTGGCCGCCATCCATCGTAATTATAGGCCGTACCTGAATTCCTGGGTCGTGCATATCTATCAAGAGAAAGGATATTACCTCTTGGTTTTTTGCTTCTGTATTAGTTCGGACCAAACAAAAAATCATGTCAGCCCAATGGGCACTTGTTGTCCAGATCTTGGATCCGTTTACGACATATTGTTCTCCATCCTTAACAGCTCGCGTTTTTAAGGATGCTAAGTCTGAACCAGACCCTGGTTCGGAGTAACCTTGGCACCAAATATCGTCGCCTGATAATATTCTCGGGAGGTATTTATTCTTTTGGGTATCATTTCCAAATTCCATGATGACAGGGCCAACCATATTTACGCCGAAAGGCAGTATTCTGGGTGTTCCCGCTAGGCCAATTTCTTCATCAAAAATATGGCACTGCAGAGCCGACCAAGCCGTTCCACCATGTTCCTCTGGCCAATTTGGAGCTGCCCACCCCTTCTCAAAAAGAATCTTGTGCCATTTCATGTAGTCATCTTTTGATAACTTCTGGTGGGCATCTATTTTGGCCTTAATCGTTGAAGGGATATGGTTTTTAAGGAATTCGCGTACCTCCAGTCGGAAAGCCACTTCGCTATCGTCAAAATCAAGATTCATTTTGGTTCTGCCTTAAATTTATTAAATGCTTAGTCTGTTTATTGAATTGGACGCTATCTTGGTATTTTCCCCAGCTCGTCAATGTAATCTTTGCATGCCATTGTGAGATTAAAGTCCGGGACAAATCCTGTTTCTATGCGTAATTTATTGCCGTTTACTAATGAGTAACTCTCCCCTGTGGCAATTGGGTGTATTTGAAATCCTGCCTGTGGCAAGATACTGCTGAGCTCTTTGGCAATGGAAAAAGGACTGCTAGGGAAAGCAGTCAAATTATAGATTGTATCTAATGATCCATTGTAATTCACTGAGTGAACGAAAGCCTTGGCTACATCTTTGACGTACATTAACTCTATGGGTTCTGTTGCAAGCTGCAGTTCCGTCGAAGCCCCTCCCACTGCAATTTCGAAAAGCTCTCTTATCTGGTTAGCAACACCATTATACCAGAGGCCGGGTCCAAATACCAAAGGCAGCCGAATGCCGGTTATGGCTAAGTCTTGATGGTCACGAAAGAAACCCGCTAAATCCTCCGCCAAAACTTTGGTTAAGCCGTAAAAGCTTTCGGGTTTTCTGGGCGAGGTTTCATCAGCGACTCCATTGGGATAGGTGGAAGCGGGTCCAAAAACAGCAAAGGTGCTGGCCCATATGACTTTGGGTGAAACTGGTAATTCAACGCATGCTGACAACAGGTGATGAAAGCCTTGAACATTGACTGATATAGCTGCGGCGCCATCAGAGGCGGCAGAAGCCAAAAGTCCGTTGCCAGTGCCACCAAACGCCGCCAGGCCGATTACGATATCTGGATGAACAGCACCTAAAGCGCTGGATACGGCTGATGCCTCCGCAATACTTCCCTTCAAAAACTTCATTTTTTTGAGGTCCTCGGTCGATAGACAAGGTTCTGTAGAGGGCCCAAAAACTGTGACATCGTGCCCGTCCGCGACAAAGGCTCGGGCCACATGTGCTCCAACGAATCCGCTTCCCCCCGTTATGAAAATTTTTGACATCTCTCTTCCTAATTCACTCTATACTTTTCAATTGCATCCCAATTTAATTCTATCCCGAGGCCCGGCCCTTTGGGTACCGGAAGGTGCCCATCAACTTGGTGGAGTGGTGAGGTCAAGATTTCATCTCGCAAAGCATTCCTGCCTCTGTCATACTCGAGCAGCAGTGGTTGGGGTATTGCATCCGAGTGTGGCCAGGGGGTCAATGACGCAGCGTAGTGTAGTGCGGCAGCTAATCCAACGGCGCTTCCCCAAACGTGGGGAGACATTCTAACATGAGCGAGTTTCGAGAGGGCAAAAATGTCTCTTCCAACCGATAGTCCGCCACACAAAGTTAGGTCCGGTTGCCAAAAATCCGCGCCTTTAATATCCATCAGCCGCTTGAAATCATGGGCCGTATACAAGGCTTCGCCAGTTGCTATAGGAATTGCTGAGCGACGATGTAAATACTCATATCCTTGAAGATCAGTTGGCGTCAACGGTTCTTCGTAGAAGTGAATTCCGTATGGTTGAATACGGTTCATGCTTTGGAGCGCCATGTCACTAGTGTAATTCCCATTGGCGTCGACCATAAGCAGAATGTCATCCCCCAATGCTTTTCGAGCTATTGCGACGCGTCTTTCGTCGTCCTCGGGGCTGTGGCCAATTTTAATTTTGGTTCCCGGGTATCCCTCGTCTCTTAGGGCCCTGAGTTGGTCCCCCAGTTGTTCTGCCGGGCTTAAGGCAAAATACCCATTCGAGGCGTATAAAGGTATTCGGTCTCGGTGTTGACCTCCTATTAGGCTGTGTGCCGGAAGGTCCTTATCTTTGCCGATTGCATCCCAGGCAGCAATATCGATTCCTGACAGGCAGGAAGTAACTGTATTTTGGTACCCAAGGTGGTAGCGTTGACTATAAATGTAGGGTGGCACTTGTCCATGGTCGTAGATGTTTCGTCCAACAAAATAAGGTCTTAAGGTTTCCAGTGCAGCTAGAACTAGGCTGCAGGGCCCCCATGCCTCGCCGATGCCCACAATTCCTGTATCTGTTTTGATTAAAATTAAGGTTGCATTACGAACGGAGGTCAAGCCCCGCGCCATTCCATAGGCCCGGTTTTCTCCCAAATTATGCTCGATTCCGATTGCATTTATATCGGTAATTTCCAAGAAGGCACCATAGCTATCGTTTTGTGTAGCTCCAGAGAGAGCTGATGTCGCATGGTCCTATTACTTTGGTCTATATGCAAGGGGCCAGTTTAATTTTCATTCCTCATCACGTTGTCGGCGCTATCGCAGCATCCCCATTTTCAGAGTACTTTCAGTCTGTAATTGTACCTTCGGCTTGGGAATGATCGAGACCGAACTTCTCTGCTAAAGTCTTTGGCCGCTAGGCTCATCTGGGCGCCTAGATCCACGTATTGCTTTACAAAGCGGGGCTTAAAATCTCCAGAAAGGCCAAGCATATCATGAGTTACAAGGATTTGGCCATCGCAGGATTGGCCTGCCCCAATCCCGATGACTGGTGCTCTGGTGGATCGAGTAAGAATTGCGCCCGTTTCCTGCGGCATAGCCTCAGCTACTATTGCGAAGGCTCCAGCCTCCGAAATTGCAATGGCATCTGTTTTTAGGAGTTCGGTTTCACTTGCGGTTCGCCCTTGGGCTCGGAAGCCCCCCAGAGTGTTGATGTGCTGAGGGGTCAGGCCGATGTGTCCCATTACTGGCACACCTCTTTGTGCCAAATAGGCCACGGTTTTTGCCATTTCCTGCCCACCTTCTAATTTCACCGCCGAGCAACCGGTTTCTGCTAGAATGGTTGCTGCGTTTCGGTAGGCCAGTTCCACGGATTCTTGATAGCTGCCAAAAGGTAAGTCTACCACCACGCAGGCGTGCTTTGTCGCACATGTTACGGCAGATCCATGGCGGATCATCATTTCAACTGTCACTTTCAACGTGCTGTCATAACCGTATAAGACCATGCCTAGGGAATCGCCCACCAGGAGAAGGTCTACATGCTCATCGACGGCTCTGGCCATTGCCGCCGTGTAGGCTGTTAAGCACACAATGGGCTGTTTGCCCTTTTGGTCCTGTATCCCTTTCGGTGTAACCCGTATAATCCTATTTGATGCAGTCGCTGTCATGGTTCCATCCGGCCGTCTATAGCGTACCGATAGTAGTATCAACGGAGATAAACATCACTCGGTGTGCCCGCGTCAAGAGTTTGTTTCGTCCCTCCCTGAGTGTCTCGCCGAAGAGGGGAATATTGGGGATATTATAGACTTGTACCGACCTAAGGTTGTGATTGGATGGAATGGGTTGACGTGTCGGAGCAAGTGCCCGATTGTTGCAGGCTGCCAAAAACTAAATAGAGTGCGTATTTTATGAAATTTTCTGGAACAGATACATATGTAGCAACTGAAGATCTGATGGTCGCTGTAAATGCGGCTATTAGTTTGGAACGACCATTGTTGGTGAAGGGGGAACCGGGGACTGGGAAAACAATGTTAGCTGAGGAAGTCGCCAGGGCTTTAGACCGCCAACTTCTTAGGTGGCATATAAAATCAACGACGAAGGCTCAACAAGGATTGTATGAATATGACGCTGTTGCAAGGTTGCGGGATGGTCAGTTGGGCGAGGAGAGGGCGAGTTCGATATCGAATTACATTTCCAAGGGGATGTTGTGGCAGGCATTCGAGAGTGATGTCGCTCCTGTGCTGCTAATAGATGAAATTGATAAGGCTGATATAGAATTTCCAAATGATCTTTTGCTTGAGTTAGATCGTATGGAGTTTTTTGTTTACGAGACCAAAGAGCATATTAAGGCCAAAGTTCGTCCAATAGTACTTATTACATCTAACAATGAGAAGGACCTTCCGGATGCGTTTTTGAGGCGTTGCTTTTTCCATTACATACAATTCCCTGATCAAGATACCATGGCTAAGATCGTGGAGGTTCATTTTCCTGGTCTAAAAAAACAATTGTTGGGAAGAGCGCTCGAAGTATTTTACGAAATTAGGGATACCCCTGGACTCAAGAAACGTCCTTCCACATCTGAATTAATCGACTGGATGAAGCTTCTCTTGGTTGAAGATATAGATCCTGAAGTACTTAAAACAAAAGATACTAATAAGATTATACCTCCATTGCATGGCGCACTTTTAAAAAATGAGCAAGACGTCCACCTATTTGAGAGATTGGTGTTTTTGGCACGACGGCAGGGAGAATGATTTTGTGGTCAAAAATACCTATGTTGAGACATTAGCGAGTTGAACAAAGATGTTTACGGAATTTTTTGTTAAAGTCAGAGAGGCAAGGGTGCCTGCAACATTGCGTGAATACCTTACGTTATTGGAGGCGTTAGAGGTTGGTGATGCTCATATTAGCATTGATGAATTTTATTACCTTAGTCGCAGTGCCCTTGTTAAGGATGAGAGTCACTTTGACAAATTTGATCGGGTATTTGCTGAATACTTTAAGGGAGTTGAAGCCCTAGGAGAGGCCCTTTTTTCAGAAATCCCGGACGAGTGGTTGCGACGCGAATTAGAAAAGATTCTTAGTCCCGAAGATAGGGAAATGTTGGAAAAAATGGGCTGGGAAAAGCTGATGGAGACTTTAAGAGAGCGTTTGGCTGAGCAACAGGGTCGGCATCAAGGAGGAAGCAAGTGGATTGGTACCGGAGGAACCTCTCCTTTTGGGGCATATGGCGACCATCCTGAGGGTATACGTATCGGACAGAAAGAAGGGCGTCGCGGAAGTGCCGTAAAGGTATGGGATAAAAGAGAATATAAGAATTTTGACGACTCGGTAACGATCGGAACCCGGAATATCAAGGTGGCTTTAAGAAGGCTCCGCCAATTTGTGCGGGATGGGGCGGACACAGAATTTGATTTGGATGATACCATCCATGCGACAGCTGATAATGGAGGTTGGCTCGATGTAAGGATGCGACCCGAGAGAAAGAACAAAATAAAGGTTTTATTGTTAATGGATGTGGGCGGATCGATGAATGTCCATGTAAAGACCTGTGAGGAGCTATTTTCAGCAGCAAGAAGTGAGTTTAAGGATTTGGAGTACTTCTATTTTCACAATTGCGTATATGAAGGACTTTGGAAGGATAATCGTCGTAGGCACACAGAGCGAATGCCTACTTGGGATTTGATCCGTACATTCCCCTCGGATTATAAATTGATTTTTGTTGGTGATGCGAGCATGAGCCCATATGAGATTGCTTATCCAGGGGGAAGTGTTGAACACTGGAATGAGGAGGCGGGTGGTGTATGGCTAAGCCGTCTGCTACATGTGTATACGTCTGCCGTGTGGTTGAATCCTGAGACTGAAGCTAATTGGTCCTATTCTCAGTCGAACCAGATGATACAAGAGCTAATGGGTCCAAGAATGTACCCCCTTACACTGGGCGGACTTGAAGAAAGCATGAAATACTTGGCACGTTAGCAATTCTGTGTGATATTTTTGGCTTTGTTTGGAGCTTAAAATTGCCAAAATCGTCGTTTCTTTTGTTGGGCACGGCAGTGGTAGGCATTATGGTAGATGGGACTTTTCCCTGGTATCTTTGTGGCCAGATCCTAGTATATCTAACGTTGTCGTAGCTTCACTATAGGTCAGATGTTGTAGCGCTTCAGCGTTGACAGGTATTGTTTTGGAGGGAAGCAAGGGAAAATGGCACGGATATTAGATTTAGGGGAACGGGTAGAACTGACGGCAATTTATCCGCACTTTCATGACATTTCTATTGGATTGTACAAGCGCACAAATGGACGCGGTAATACTGAATTTCAGGTGCATAGCTATTCATCACAGGAAGGGGTAGACAATTGTTTGCGCCACGTAGCTGCCTCGATGATACTTTTGGGTGGAATGGAAGACGCTGATGGTAGTTTCACGGTTGGGTTTGGATGTGGCGGCTCTCATGTAAAGGCCTGCCGTAGGGTGTTTATAGAGGCATGCAAGGTGCCCCCCGGGGAGGCCTTGCAGGCAAAACCGCTAAGAATTTTTGATAAGAAAACGGAACGGAATATAAGTCTAGAAAAGTTGTCTGGCAGGGAGGCGTATAGAGTTACAGCTGATGGCCCCGAGGATGGCAGGGCTAGGAGGGTTTCGGCGGTTGCGGCGGGTTTGGCAAAGCTTGCTGATCTTCCTCGTGTGGACGGTGAGGAAGATCTTGTCGTGTTTCCTTGTTCTGGTGGCCATGACCCCCTTGTTGGATTATTATTGATACGGGCCTTAAATGTTCGCGCTGCTTTGCGGGAGCAGGATAGTGCGGCCGGACGTGGGGTGCTATCTGCTCCTAGTGCCCAACAACAGTCATAAAGCGGATCGGGGGGACCAGTGGTGAGTGAGCAAATTAAACCGATGACAAGTCGTGAACGGGTGTTGGCAGGACTTCGTCGGGAACCCGTAGATAGAACTCCCGTTTGCAATCCAACATCTGTGGCTACGGTTGAGCTAATGGATTTAGTGGACGCACATTTTCCAGAAGCAAACCGCAATCCTGAAATGATGGCGCGACTAGCAGCGACCGGTTATACAGAATTAGGTTTTGATAGCATTATGCCTGTTTTTTCTATCATCCAGGAGTCGTCAGCGCTCGGTTGCAAGATGCAGTGGGAACAGAAGGATAACTGGCCTACTGTTAGAATGCGAGAACCGATATGGAAAGACGTTGATGATGTGGTAATTCCCAGCGACTTTCTCACCCATCCTGATACCGCTTGTGTTATTGAATGCATAAAAATTCTTAAAAAAGAATATGGCGACGATGTTGCAATAATTGGAAAGACAATGGGCCCTTGGACTTTGGGGTATCACTGTTTTGGAGTTGAGCCGTTTTTATTAATGTCCTTAGATGATCCGGGGAAAACGAAACTTGCGCTTGAAAGAATGAAGGAAGCAACCATTCAGTTTGGCGTGGCACAAATAGAGGCGGGTGCTGACGCTCTGACAGTTCCCGATCATGCCACAGGAGATTTGGTTAGCGGAGAGTACTATGATCGCTACCTCAAAGACATGCATACAGAATTTGTGGATCTTCTTCCAGCGCCCTTAATTCTTCATATTTGTGGCCGTACAGTTGATCGTATGAATTCTATTGCGGAGACGGGCATGGCTGCATTTCATTTTGACTCTAAGAACAAACCGCAAGAATCTATGGACATTGTTGAAGATCGTATAAGTCTGGTGGGTAATATAAATAACCCAGAAACTTTATACGCTAAGGGCCCTGACGCGGTTCATGACGAAGTATGTGCTAATTTAGATGCAGGGGTTCACATGGTGGGGCCAGAGTGTGCTATTCCTCTCCAAACTTCTATTGAAAACTTAACTGCGATACCTAATGCAGTTAAGGAATGGCACACCAAAAGAGACTCATATTAATTCTTAGGTGGCATTTACGATGGCTGACTTAAAAGATATTTCAAACGAAAAAATTCGTCAAGAAATTGAAGAATTTGTCGAGAATCCTGAGGAAATAGAGCGCAATGTTGAAATTTTTTCTCGGGTTCGACCACTTATGCAAGAAATAGCAGCAGCTCTTATTGAAGGTGATGATGGAGTGGTCGACGCCTTAACCAAGCAAGCTCTCGAAGATAAGATTGACGCGTTGGAAATTATGGACGATGGGCTAATCGCTGCTATGGGAATAGTTGGCATTAAGTTTCGGGATAATTATATTTTTGTTCCGGAAGTATTGGCTTGTGCGAGGGCCATGAAGGCCGGTATGGCTTATATAGAGCCCATCTTATCAGCATCAGGTGTCGAACCCCTAGCAACTGTTATAATGGGAACGGTTAAAGGCGATCTCCACGATATTGGGAAAAACCTGTGTATCATGATGTTGAGGGGGGCTGGGTTCAACGTGGTTGATTTGGGTGTTGATACCTCTGACGATGAGTTCATTGATGCCGTCGAGGAACACAGTGCTCCTATTCTGGGTATGTCAGCCTTGTTGACAACTACCATGCCTAACATGGGAAAAACTATAGAAGCGTTCATAGATGCTGATATGCGGGATGATGTAAAGATTATGGTGGGTGGGGCCCCCGTAACGCAGGAATTTGCGGATGACATGGGGGCTGATGCCTACGGCAAGGATGCTTTGGACTGTGTCGCTGTTGCGAAGGGCTTTTTAAGTGTCCAAGCAGGATGATCTTCCCGAGAAGCAAACTTCCTTTGTTGATCCTAAGGCATATCAGGAGAGTTTAAGTCGCCTAAGCGAAATTTTTACGGGTATGGTCCAGCGCGCAGATGAAGTATCAAAATTCAGATGCCCATATCGTGATCGTAAAGACGTTTGCACAGCGAAGTTCAAATGCCGAAATCAGAAGCCCGTTGGGAGCGAGGAAGGCCATACAACATGCGGACATGACGGGGTCTTTGACTACCGTCCCGCTTGGGAGAGCGACCCTAAAACTTACAGGCGGGCCAAAGATAAAATCTCAAAGACCCGCGAGCATGCGACAAGGGGGAGAGCTCTCCAAAGAAGAGGTTCCGAGAAGGCTTGAAAACGCAAGAAACCGATGCTCCAGAGAAAGAATCCCAGGTAGGCAAGACCCTTTTTGAACTGGGAGATGAACTTAACTTAAATATTCCGAGCTCGTGTGGGCGTAACGGTGAGTGCCACGAATGTGTTGTGGAAATTGCCAATGGAATTCAGGCCTTGAACGAGCGGAGTGACAGCGAGTCTTTTCTGAAGGAGCCATATCGCCTCGCCTGTCAGGCGAGAGTGGTGGTCGAGCAGCCATTGGTATTTTCCCCTCTACGGCGGCGACCTAAAATTTTGGCAGCCGGTATGAAGAAAGATAACCTGCTATTAGAGCCGATGGTCACCAGGAGGGAGGATAGAGTTTATTATGGCGAGAAAGATATTGATCATTATAGGGGGCGTTTACTCGGCATAGCTGTCGATTTGGGGACGACCACGATAGTAGCGGAGTTAATTGATCTGGAGTCAGGACACAGTATCGAACGGGTTAGTTTCGAGAATCCCCAAAAATTTGGTGGAAGTGATGTGATGCATCGTATCTCATACGATGGGGGGCAACATCGAGGGGAACTAACAAAATCTCTTGTTACGATACTTAACCGAACAATTAGAAATTTTGCTCGAGCGCATAAAATTCCGCGACGTGCCATATACGAAATAGCGGTCGCTGGAAATAGTAGTATGAGAGATCTATTGTTTGGATTGGATGTGCAGGGGATCGGACAGAAGCCCTATAAGTCCTTGACAGAACTTGAATACAGAAAAGGCCTCAGACTGAGTACGGAATTATTTGAGAACGGCTGGCACCTCGGCATTAGGGCAAATAAAGAAACAATAATTTATGGAGTACCTTTGATTGCCAGTCATGTAGGTGGAGATACGGCTGCTTGTCTGACAGCCATTGATATTGGAGCTATATCTAGCGAAACCGTTATGCTTGTGGACGTGGGTACGAATACTGAGGTGGCGATCGGTAATTCGGATAATTTGGTGGTTGCATCATGTCCGGCGGGTCCGGCTTTTGAGGGTGGTTTAGTGAAGTATGGTATGCCGGGATATGAGGGGGCGATTGAGGCCATATCCATTGATGCAGAAACTGGTAACTTTGATTATCAGACCATTGGCAATGTCAGCCCCATTGGCCTTTGTGGATCCGGTCTCATCGACTTAGTTGCCGAACTGAGAAGACACGGCCGTATGACGGAAAAAGGAGTTTTCCAGCCAAATAAAAAGCAATCTGAGATAGTAGTGGTTCCCGAACACGCTATCACTTTCTCTAGAGCGGACGCTAGCGTCTTGGCTCAGGCTACTGCAGCGAATTATTGTGGTCAGTACATTGCTATGAGATATTTGGGCCTTCAGCCAACTGACATCTCGACGCTTTATCTGGCTGGTGGTTTTGCCAACTATGTAAATGTAGAAAACGCCATAGAAATAGGGTTCCTTCCACCTGTGCCGAAGGAACGGATTGTAAAAGCCGGCAATGCCGCTATAGAAGGGGTTTGTGAACTTTTGTTATCCACTTCAAAGCGTAAAGCGTTGAAGCAAGTAATCGAGAAGGCCGACCATGTTGAGTTGGAGACTACTGAGGATTTTTTTGATATTTTTGTTGAGGGATGTCAGTTCACACCAATGCCCAAGTTGATTGGGCGAGGGCCTTGATTGTAGGGGGTTGAATAGAAAAGCTATGAAAAGCAAAGTGAGCGGTGGAGAAAGTTTTATCTCTATTGGGGAGAACGTTCATACCACAAGGGTTCTTCTTCGAAAGGGAAAGAGTATTGTCTCTCATGAAGGTAGAGAAAGTATTTCTTATAACGGGCTTGGTGGTGAGACTAGATATTTAGTTATCCCCGATAGTTTTAAGGAGAGACAAGAGTATAAACAAGGTCAGATTAAGCATGTAATGATTGCCACAACTATGGCAATGTTGGGCGAAGAATCTTCTGAGGCTGCTATCGATTATTTGCATACGTTGGTTAGAAAACAAGACAGCGCAAAGGCATCTTATCTTGATGTGAACGTTGATGAGATTTCCTACAAGCTAGAGGAGCAAAAAAAAGCAATGCGATGGCTTGTTGAAGCGTTGCAAAAAATAACCTCCACCCCTCTTTCCATAGATTCATCTAATATTGAGGTGATAGAAGTTGGCTTAGCCGCCTACAATAATGATATGCCAAGGCCACTTTTGAATTCGGCATCTCTTGAGCGGTTGGATGCGCTTGAGCTCGCTAAAGAATATGAGGCTTCTGTTGTCGTAACAGCAGCTGGGGATAGTGGCATGCCAGAGGGTGTGCAAGGGAGGGTGGCCAATGCATCTAAGATGGTGGAAAGTGCCCTTTCCAAGGGATTTACACTTGATACTATCTTTATCGATCCGTTGGTATTCCCAGCATCCGTAGATAAGACCTTTGGATCCCATGCGCTCGATGCGGTGGCCGAATTACGGGGTAAGTATGGCCCAGAAATTCATATTACAGGTGGCATTAGTAATGTCTCCT
>MDTE01070397.1_pt1 | contig 14254 bp, 13 predicted proteins | sample 811231 | NCBI WGS metagenome assembly MDTE01 (sample SAMN05326651, study PRJNA326480) | marine metagenome | isolation source: seawater | place: Indian Ocean: Red Sea | collected 2010 | reverse complement strand
TAAATTTGCGTATAGTTTGGAAAACGTCATTAAACATTTTTTCGGTTAAACGGCCAGTATTGGTATTGTACCTTGAACAGTGATAGCTATTTATAAGTAAAGGTAAATTAGGAAGTTTATGCAAGGCATTGTGTTGAAACTTCCACAAAGAGGCTTTTTGATTTAGAGCGCGTAACACAGTGTTATGAGCGATGACGCCTAACACCAAAATACATTTAAGGTTTGGCATGGCATCAATTTCGTTTTTAAGGAAAGGACGACAGCCATTTACTTCACTACCGATGGGCTTGTTTTGAGGAGGTACACAGCGCACCCCATTGGTGATACGACAGTCAAGTAATTCAAAATTATCATCCGCATGGTTTTCGTGGCCACCTATTGCAAAATTATAATCAAGCAAGGTATCAAATAGTAAAACACCGGCATAATCACCCGTAAAAGGTCTCCCAGTCCGATTGGCCCCTCTTAAGCCAGGCGCCAAACCCACTATCAATAATTGTGAAGAAAGACTTCCGAATGGTGTTACCGGGGCATTATGCCAGCCCGAGAATTTCTTTTTATTTTCTTTCCGAAAACCATAGAGGCGTGGACAGATTTTACAATTTTTACTTGGTAGTTGTACCGATTTGATCATTATTCACATGCCCAATGGATAAATTGCATATATTTAATATTAAACTCCATTTTTCGCATGACAGGGGGCATTTGGAACCAAATTTTAAAAAAATTAACTTTGTTAATATGCAAAATATTATTTTAAACAGATATACAAGGCGAATAATAAACCTAATCTTTTTGGAAATTCCACGATATTTTTTCAAAAAGATTGTTTTTTTTGGAGTTGCATTGATAGTGTCCTTAAAAGAAAAAATTTTCTGATTAGAAACTAAAGTTTCATGACCATCCATAGGGCAGACCTGATAGGGTGCTGAATGAAGGAATAGTTGCTTTTTTATGATTTTTATTGGTATTGGAGGAAATCTTACCAGTCGGAAATTTGGTTCTTCATTTGAAGTTTTGCGATCGGCTCTTCAGGTCCTAGATTCAAACGAATGTAAAGTGGTTAGGTGCTCACCGTGGTATAGAAGTGCACCTGTACCTTTAACTGATCAACCAGATTATTTGAACGCTGTTTTTGAGGTTACTACGGAGTTTTCGGCTGAACGGCTGTTAGCATTTCTTCACGAAATAGAGCGCAAATTTGGCCGGATAAGAACAGTAAAAAATGCAAGCCGCATCATTGATCTCGACTTGATTGCGTACCACCACAAAGCAACTAGACAAAAGGGGAACGGCCGACTGTGTTTGCCACATCCACGGTTAACTGAACGTGCCTTTGTGTTATTGCCGCTTTTTGACTTAGCTCCAAATTGGATTCACCCTGTTAACGGAAAACATATTTTGGAACTAATAAAGGAGTTACCTAAAAATCAACGCTGTGAGAGAGTGTGATTTAAGAAATTTTATAATAACGATAGAAATGCTTGCCATGTTGATGAATTAGCACATATATTGCCCGCCCATTTAAATGGAAAACAGATTCTAAAAATTGCAAGGAGTATGACGCATGGCGCGGGTCACAGTAGAGGATTGTGTAGAAAGAATTCCCAATCGCTTTGAACTCGTTATAATGGCAGCTCAGAGGTCTCGTGAACTATCAGTGGGTAGCGAACTTACAGTTGACCGCGATAATGATAAAAATCCGGTGGTAGCGTTACGTGAAATTGCAGACGAAACCATTGAAACGTCGGAACTGGAGGAAGAGCTAATTTTAGGTCTTCAACATCATGGAGACACTGATGATCCTGAGGAAGAGGCTGAAGAACTTCTTGCTATAGAAGAGGCAATAACCGCATCGGTAGATGAAGAGTTATCGGCTTTAGCAGAGGAAGCTGATGCAAAGACCCAGGCTGAAGTGATGTTTGAAGATGTTCCGGAGAAAGAGCTTAAGGGAGACTAGGCTCTTGCTACAATATAGTAATGGACACATGTTTTTCTTTTGAAATGGACGATAGAATTTGCGTTTCTAAATTTTAAAGACTGGCGGAGGTCAATATGATCCGTCAATATGAACTAGTCGACCGCGTTAAGTCCTATGATAATGCGATAAAGGAAGATGCGCTTAATCGCGCGTACGTGTTTTCGATGGTCGCGCACGGTTCGCAAAAACGAGCGTCAGGTGATCCATATTTTTCTCACCCATTAGAGGTTGCTGGTATCCTCACAGACCTGCGGTTAGATTCTGATACCATCATAACAGGTTTGCTCCATGATACTGTTGAGGATACTGTCGCGACAATTGATGAAATTCAGGTCCAATTTGGAGAATCTGTAGCTCGTTTGGTAGATGGTGTAACAAAACTTTCTAAATTTGAGTTGCAGTCAGCTGACAAGCGCCAAGTAGAAAATTTTCGTAAATTATTAATGGCCACATCACGAGATATTCGTGTGTTGTTGGTCAAGTTGGCTGACCGGCTTCATAATATGCGTACATTGGAATTTATTGTTGACTCAAAAAAGAGGGAACGTATTGCCCGAGAAACTATGGATATTTACGTTCCTCTGGCGGAGAGGATTGGTATACACGCTATAAAAAATGAACTAGAAGATTTAGCTTTTGCAGAGCTATACCCTGATGCGCGGAACACTATATGTAAAAGATTGGAATTTTTGAGAACAGAATCAATAGAAACTGAGGTCAAAGCGGAAATATCGGTTGAATTAATTAACGCTTTGAAAAACTCAGGATTAGTGGCGGAAATTTCGGGTCGAGAAAAAAAACCTTATTCAATTTGGCAAAAAATGCAGCGACAAAACGTCGAATTTGCTCAATTGTCGGATATTATGGCCTTCCGAATCGTATTGAAAGATATCAACCAATGCTACCAAGCGTTAGGAACTATTCACGGCAATTATTCCTGTGTCCCTGGCCGTTTTAAAGATTATATATCGACACCAAAGCGTAATGGTTATCAGTCTATTCATACAGTAATAATTGGACCCCATAAACGCCGCATAGAGGTGCAGATTCGTACCAAAGAAATGGATGAAGCCGCTGAGTTAGGCGTGGCAGCGCATTGGCAATATAAGCATAAAGCGTCAGCGACTGAAAAAGAAATTTTTGAGTATCGTTGGGTAAGAGAGCTCTTAGATATTCTTGAGCATGCCAACGACCCTGATGAATTTCTTGAACATACCAAACTTGATTTATTTCAAGAGCAGGTTTTTTGTTTTACACCGAAAGGTGAGTTAATAGCTTTACCTCGTGGCTCTACGCCCGTCGACTTTGGTTACGCTGTTCATTCAGAGGTTGGGGATTGCTGTGTAGGTGCTAAAATAAATGGCCGGTTAGTGCAGTTACATACGAAATTGGGTAATGGTGACCAGGTGGAAATTATTACTTCCAAGCCAGGTATCCCCTCTCCCGACTGGGAGAAGTTTGTTGTCACTGCTAAGGCGCGCTCAAGAATCCGAAGGTTTATAAAAAATAAGGAACAAAAGGAATACCAGCGGCTTGGCAAAGCGATGATTGAAAAGTCTTTCTCTAAATTTGGATTTAAATTTAGCGAAAACGCTTTAGAAACTATTGTTGCGAAGCTTAAAATGCAAAATTTGAATGAACTATATATTTCGGTCGGGCGTGGAAATTATACCGCGAATAGTATTGTGGAATTTGTTTTAAATGGAGAATTTGACGAAAATATTAATAAGGTGACTAGTAGCAATAGAGTTTCTAGTACCCTTAATGGAACAAATAGTATGGTTGATGCCATACCAATCCGTGGCCTTATTCCCGGGGTTGCGGTTCATTACTCGAATTGTTGTCATCCGCTACCGGGTGATAGAATAGTGGGGATCCAGACGCCAGGAAAGGGCGTGGCTGTACACACTATAGATTGCGCTAGTCTTGAGAGTTTTCACGAAATGCCGGAGCGTTGGGTAGATATTAGTTGGGATCTAGAGTCAACAGCAGAGATGACTCATACCGGACGTCTGAATCTTGTTGTTGCTAATCAGAGAGGAGGGCTAGCAAGTGTTGCTACTGTTGTAGCGAATGGTCTGGGTAACATTACAAATTTGAGAATTACAGGGCGCACAGCTACTTTAATGGAAATGTTACTTGATATTGAGGTTAGTGACAGCAAACATTTGAATGATATTATGGCGTCCCTTAGGGGGATTGCGGCTGTAAGTAAGGTATCGAGAGTTATTCAATAGAACAAGATCATTGGAGTATTGTAAAATGGGCGCAATTGATTCAGATGCACATGTTTTGGAAACATCTAAAACATGGGATTACCTTGAAGGAGAAGATAAACGTTTTACTCCCTTTATTGTCACTCAAACTTTCGGGCCCGAGTTGAAGGCCAATGATGGTCAAAGTACTCAGCATAATTATTGGTTGATAGGCAATCGTCCCATGGGCAAAGATCGTAATGTAGGCACTGAGATGTCTAGAGCGATTGCCGAAATGGAGGATATTCCTGGTCGACTAGCTCATATGGATGAACTCGAGATTGACATTCAGGTTCTTTATCCGACCCTGTATCTGCGTCCAGTAACTGACGATATTAACGCCGACTTAGCGTTAACTAGGGCTTACAATAGATGGGTTGCTGATATAAGCCACCAGTCTAATGGTAGGATGCGGTGGGTTGCTCTTCCCCCAATGCGGTCGCCAAATTTAATCAGGGAAGAATTACTATTTGCAAAAGAAAATAATGCCTGTGGCATTTTTTTGCGAGGTTTAGAATGTGACAGAGCGATAGGTGATCCGGTATTTTATCCTTTGTGGGAAGTGGCATCGGAGCTTGATTTACCAATTTGTATGCATTCTGGTAATGGTAGTGTTTTCCATCATGATTTTTTCGAAACAGATACTTCCTTTACAAAATTTAAACTTGCAGTTATCGGAGCATTCCACACGCTATTAGAGAAAAAAATTCCTAAAAAATTTCCTGCTGTAAGGTGGGGTTTTATAGAGGTTAGCTCACAATGGGTGCCGTACGTTTTGTGTGATTTAGAAGATCGTTTCCGGCGTAACGGCTGGGACTGGTATGAAAATCCGTTAAAAGAAAATAATATGTATGTCGCCTGTGAGAATACAGATCACTTGGATTATGTCATCAAATACGCTGGGGAGGATAATTTAGTTATTGGTACTGACTATGGGCATCATGATCCGTCCAGTGAAGTTTTGGCGGTTAAATTGCTCAGAGAAGATAGTCGCTTAGGAAAGGGTGTCGCTGACAAAATTCTCGAACAAAATCCCCGTGCTCTATATGGGATAGATTAGCCGTAAAAATGGACAGTAATTATTTACGTTTAGGGGTTAATATTGATCACGTTGCTACCCTACGTAATGCAAGGGGAGGACGGCACCCTGACCCTATAAGGGCGGCGGAAATAGCTCATAGAGCGGGAGCAGATGGCATTACTGCACATTTGAGGGAGGACCGACGTCATATAAATGACCGTGATATTGAGATGTTACGAAATGAGATCGAACTTCCGTTGAATCTAGAAATGGCACCAACCGAAGAAATGTTGGAAATCGCCCTAGAAGTTTTGCCGCATGCTGTATGTCTAGTCCCAGAGAAAAGAGAGGAAAGAACTACGGAAGGCGGACTGGAGATTAAAAATAATATTGCTAAATTGGAACCTTTCGTTAAACAACTCGGTGACGCTGGTATTAAATTATCATTATTTATTGAACCAGACTTGGAACATCTAGATTCATCAAAAAAATTGGGAGTTCCGGTAGTGGAGCTTCATACTGGGTCGTTCTGTCTCACGAAGCCTGGTTCAATTGAATATGGCCAGACTTTTGGACGAATTATTGCAGCGGCCTCGCACGCAAAACAATTAGGGTTAGAATGCCATGCGGGGCATGGAATTGATTTCTCGTCGGTAGAAATGGTCGCTTCTATTCCTTCGATCAAGGAACTTAATATCGGGCATTTTTTGATTGGAGAGGCTATCTTTGAGGGATTGGAGAAATCTATTATTAGAATGCGTAATTTGATGAACAAAGCTCGATTACAAATGTGTGATAATGAGTCCTTTAAATGATCCTGGGTATCGGAACTGATATAATTGATATTCGGCGACTGGAAAGAGTTTTAGAGCGTTTTGAAGGGAGGTTTTTAAACCGTATCTATACCGATCTCGAACGACAAAGATCTGAAAATAGAGAGAATAGAGTGGCTAGTTATGCGAAAAGGTTTGCTGCTAAAGAAGCATGTTCCAAGGCCTTGGGAACAGGTTTCAGACAAGGGGTCTTCTGGAGGGATATGGGTGTAATGAATCTTAAAGGCGGAAAGCCTAATATAGTATTGACGGGTGGGGCAGCACAAAGATTAGCTGATATAACACCTGCTGGTATGACTTCAAAAATTGATATCAGTATGACTGATGAACCTCCGATTGCAGAGGCCTTTGTCATAATTTCTGCTCAAAACGATCAACTGGTTAAATAATACAACATTGATTGACAGCATCGTTTCTAAATGTCTTTATCAATACCAGTCGATCTAAAACCTTTGCTCCTGATCCCAATGTTTGACTTTGGAAAAAACATCACATGAAAAATTCAATTTGGGAGACCACCAAGACCATTATTTACGCGGTTTTAATAGCTTTGATCATTCGCACTGCAGCTTATGAGCCTTTTAATATACCGTCAGGCTCGATGATACCTACCTTGTTAATTGGCGATTATTTATTTGTATCAAAATATTCTTATGGCTATAGCCGCCACTCATTCCCTCTAAGTGCAGGACCATTTAAAGGTCGGGTATTCTCTGCTTCCCCTCAACGGGGAGATGTCGCTGTTTTCAAATTGCCGAGTGATAATAAGACCGATTATATAAAAAGAATTATAGGACTTCCGGGAGATAGAATTCAGCTAAAGTCTGGTTTCTTATACCTCAATGATAAGAGAGTTAAGCGGAAGGAATTAGAGCCTTTTCCAATGCGGAATGAAAATGGTAATTTTATTGCCGCTAAACGTTATGTCGAAACCTTGCCAAATGGCAAAAGCTACGAAATTATTGAAAAAAGTGGAAACATCGGCCCACTTGACAACACACCAGAATATTTGGTGCCCCAAGGTCATTATTTTGCGTTGGGCGATAATCGTGACAATTCTATGGATAGCAGAATTCCAAACCGATATGGAATAAATGGTGTGGGATATATACCTGTCGAAAACCTAGTCGGGCGGGCGGAACTAATATTCTTTTCGACAGATGGGACCGCTTCGCTTTTGGAGCCGTGGGGTTGGTACCAAGCGGCCAGATTCCAAAGGTTTTTTCAGGGTATTAAATAGTGGTTAACGTTGGCTACTCATTAGTTAATTTTTGTCGTGATATAGGCCATCACTTCGAAAATGAGTCGTTATTAACGCAGGCCTTGACGCACGCGAGTTCCGTTCATGCATCAAAATTAGAGACATATGAAAGATTAGAATTCCTTGGCGATCGAGTGCTGGGCTTAGTAGTAAGTGAATTTTTAATGGATAGGTATCCAAACGAAAATGAGGGCCAATTGTCCCGCCGTTTGAGCGCCCTTGTTGATCGAGAGAATTTAACCTCGGTAGCCGCCGATATGAAATTGGAAAACTATATTATTTACGGTGGTGGTGCTAAATTGAATGATTCTATGCAGGCGGATGTTGTGGAGGCAGTTTTTGGAGCAATTTATTGTGATGGTGGGTTAGAGCCCGCAAGAAAAGTAATAGAAAAATTCATCTGTCCTCTAGCTGATAACTCCCAAGTACCGAGAATAGATGCGAAAACCTCCCTACAGGAGTGGGCACAGGGGAAAAAATTAGGACTGCCTTCTTACAAGGAAATTGGAAAGGAGGGTCCAGACCATCAACCTATTTTTTCAATACAGGTGGTGTTGGATGGTTTCTAGCCTAAAACAGCTCGGGGGTCTTCAAAGAGGGTTGCAGAACAAGCTGCCGCTTTGAAGTTGTTAAATGATGTCACGGAAAATGGTGATGATTAGACGTGAGTCAACTCGTTGTGGAATAGTGGCCCTTATTGGAGCTCCGAATTCTGGAAAATCAACCCTTATTAACCGTGTTTTGGGAAGTAAGGTGTCAATTGTGACACACAAGGTTCAGACAACTCGCACTCGAGTTGTTGGTGTGTTAACAAAGGACAATAATCAAATAATTTTTGTGGATACACCGGGTATCTTTACTCCAAATCGACGGTTGGAGAAGGCAATGGTCTCAGCGGCTTGGGTAGGAGCTGCGGATGCAGATCAAGTCATTCTTCTAATTGATTCGGAAAGGGGATTAGGAGAAGAAACTCAACTGATTATTAAGGGCATAAAGGACACAAAGAAAAAAGTTTATGCAGCCCTAAATAAAATCGACCTAATACCTCGAGCTCAACTTTTGGAATTAGCAGCAAATCTTAATTTGTCAAAGTGTTTCGAAGATATTTTTATGATTTCCGCGCTTAAAGGTGATGGTGTTAATGCTCTCCTGCTTACTTTAGGTGGATGCCTCCCAGAGGGGCCTTGGCTATATCCTGAAGACCATCTTAGCGATATGAACGATCGTCTTTTTGCTGCCGAAATAACCCGCGAAAAATTGTTTTTAACTCTTCATCAGGAATTACCCTATTCCCTAACGGTTGAAACAGAATCCTGGGAAGAACTTCGAGATAGAAGTATAAAAATTAATCAGGTGATTTTTGTGGAGAGGAAAGGGCATAAGGGAATTGTTTTGGGTAAAGGCGGTCAGCAGGTGAAACGTGTGGGGGCCCAATCTCGTAAGGATCTTGAACAGCACTTCGATCGGCGCATACATTTGTTTCTTTTCGTTAAAGTTCGAGAGAATTGGAGAGAGGATCCAGAACGTTATAGAAAAATGGGTTTGGAATTCGGGAACTGAAAAATCTTTAGCGAGCGGCTGATATAGTCTTCGTATAAAGATTTTCCCCTTTTAGCCCCCTGATACTAATGGTTAACGCACCAGTTTTTGCATTGATTTCTCCATGTCCAAAATAAATATAACCGGCACTTGGAGGAAAATTTCCTTTGGGCGGACGGGGTGTTCTAAAGTGTCGTTGAGCGCCAAAAGTTTTGTCGTAGTGTGTCCCGCGTCCCGGCTTAGTGTGAAACGGGCCAGAAATAAATTCCCAAAATGGTAGGAATTCTCGAAAGTTTGCTCGGTCAGGATGAAAATGATGAGCTGCGGAATAATGTACATCGGCAGAAACCAAAACAATATTTTGGATTTTGTGTTTTTTAATATGAGATAAAATATCAGCAATTTCGTGTTCCCGCCCTAAAGGCGGTCCGTCGTTGCCATTCGAAAACTTATCATATCTTGGTCTTTGATATTTACTTGTATGGGCAATGGGTACAGGGTTTGCAATTATCTTCCATAAGGAACGTGATTGAGCTAAAGAAGATTTCAACCAATAAATTTGTTTTTTTCCGAATAATGATGTTTCTTCATTAGGTCTTTCTTGCTGATTATTGTTGTTGGGGCTTCTGTAACTGCGAGGATCTAAAAGAAATACATCTAAATTTTTTCCATATGAAATTTTTCTAAAAATGCGCTCTGGATCACTCTGGAACCTTTGCATCGGCGTGAAATCAAAAAAAGCTTTTCGACCATTGTTTGCGAGGGTATCAACATCGTTCTGAATATAACCTTTTCTGAACATTATCCGACGCGATAATTCTCGTCCGGGCCACCAATTATTTGTAACTTCGTGATCATCCCAAGTAGAGAGTGTGGGTACATCTTCACAAAATTTTCTATAATGAGAGTCTAAAAAATTATAGCTGTAATTACCCCTGTAATCCTCGATACTTTCGGCGATAAATGATTTTTTAGGCGTCACAATGTTGTTCCAAACCCCGCCGTCAGGCAATGAAGCCCGCTCTAAAATTGGGTGATCGGAGTAGATGCGATCGCCAAGGTGAATGAGAAAGTTGGGATTGGTTTCTCGCATAGTCTTAAAAAGGCGTAGACCACCCCAAGTGGCGTTTATTCCCCAACCGCCGCCGCATTGATCGCCCCCAAAAACAAAAGTGATATCTTGGCTTGGGTCTGTGGTTCTAAGGTGCCCTACTCTACTTTGGTTAATTTGGTCTTCACCAAACTGGACCTTATAGAAAATCTCTTGGCCCGGTGGTAGTCGATTTATGACAACTTGCCCGGTGTATCCCGACCGTGAGGTAACGACAGGTCCGGCTACACGAATAGTATTATCGAATTTCGGGGTAGTTCCCCATTCCACCAACATACGAGCATTGCGATTTGTTCGACCCCAAATAACAGCACTGTTGGTTGTTACATCGCCAGAAGCGATACCATCTATAATTTTAGTCCTGGAATATGCGGGGGCGATTACAGAAGGAAAAACTATTGTTCCGGAAGCTTTTTGTATGAAATGTCGACGGCTGAGCATTTTGTATATATCTGGTTTTGAATCTAGCACTTTTTTAATATTTGAGAATCGTTTAGTAGAATTGTACGTGTACTAGGGGCCAGTCAATCGATTATAAAAGAATTATGGATTGGAGTGATGAAGGTTTTGTGCTCTCAGCACGTCGTTATGGCGAGACGTCCCTAGTGGTAAACTTGTTAACGAGAGAGCACGGGCGCCACGGAGGTTTAGTTCGTGGTGGAGCGAGCAGTCGTAATCGTGGTTTATACCAACCGGGTAATCACTTGCGAGCCCAATGGCGGGGACGGCTAACTGAGCATCTTGGTAATTATAGGTGTGAGTTAATTTATGCGCATGCAGCGGATAACCTTGAGACACCATTACCATTAATGGCTCTTAGCACAGCTACTGCTCTCCTTGACATCAGTTTGCCAGATCGCGCACCCTCCGACGAAATTTTTATGAAGTTCAAGGCTTTTATAGTTGGTTTAGGGGACCCCGGGTGGGAAGGCCGATATGTTAAATGGGAGCTAGGTTTACTCTCTGACTTAGGCTTTGGTTTAGATTTATCGGAGTGTGCAGCGACGGGAGTTGAAAAGGATTTAATTTACGTATCTCCCCGAAGTGGTAGAGCAGTATCTGCGGCTGCAGGACAAAAATACCATAATAAACTCCTGCGGTTACCAGATTTTTTATTGGGGGATAATAAAGATATAACGGGGGAAAATTTATGCCAGGGGCTAAATTTGACTGGCTTTTTCTTTAAACGACACGTAATTGTCGATAAAAAAAATGGATTGCCTCCAGTTCGGGATAGGTTGATTGAAAGGTTTAAGCTTCTAAGAACGGTAAAAAAATAAATAATTGAACGGACTCATAGCGTCTTTTGACTGGTTAACCACAAGATATAGTGTATAACGGCATCATGGTTAAAGATTCGCTAAAGCGTGTAGACAGCATCGACGTTCCCTTCAATGATGCGCTTGGGGAAAGATACCTTGCATATGCTTTGTCGACTATTACTTCTCGTTCGTTACCCGACGTTCGCGATGGGCTGAAGCCAGTACATCGACGTTTACTTTTTGCAATGCGCCAACTTCGTTTGGATCCTAGATCAGGTTTCAAGAAATGTGCACGAGTTGTTGGAGATGTAATTGGGAAATATCACCCTCATGGTGACACGGCAGTTTATGATGCTCTAGTAAGGTTGGCACAAGAATTTGCTGTTCGTTATCCGCTAGTGGAAGGTCAAGGTAACTTTGGAAACATCGATGGAGATTCAGCCGCTGCCATGCGGTATACTGAGGCCCGTCTAACTGATTATGCATTAGCATTGCTGGAGGGTATAGATGAAAATGCCGTTGATTTCCGTGAAACATATGATGGTACTGAGAGCGAACCCGTCTTAATTCCCGCATCGGTACCAAATATTTTAGCAAACGGCGCATCCGGCATAGCTGTCGGGATGGCAACGTCTATCCCACCCCATAATCTGGATGAAATTTGTTGTGCTTTGAGGCATCTCATCAGGTTTCCCAACGCAACAATCAACAAGCTGCTTTCGTTCATGCCTGGCCCTGACTTTCCGACGGGAGGGGTTTTAGCCGATAGTACTGATAATATTTTATCCGCTTACAAAACAGGTAAGGGTAGTTTCAGGCTTCGTGCTAGGTGGAAAAAAGAAAATCTTCAACGTGGCCAATGGCAGATAATTGTATCAGAAATACCCTATCAAATTCAAAAAAGTCGTTTAATTGAAAAAGTAGCGGAATTAATGCAGGCAAAAAAGCTACCAATGCTTGAAGATATTCGTGATGAATCTGCTGCAGATATAAGGCTTGTATTGGAACCTCGATCCCGAAAGGTTGAACCAAATATATTAATGGAAATGTTATTCCAGCATACCGACCTTGAAATTCGCGTTCCTCTTAACATGAATGTGCTGGATGCCAATACAGTTCCTAGGGTGATGGATTTACGCCAAGTCCTGCAATCTTTTCTAGATCATAGACATGAAGTTTTGGTTCGTCGTAGTTCGAATCGTTTAGAAAAAATCGCAGCACGGCTGCAAGTCCTGACGGGCTATATGGTGGTTTATCTCAATCTTGATGAAGTAATTAATATCATACGTAATGAAGATCACCCAAAACCTCTACTTATAAAGCGGTGGAGCCTTGAGGAAATACAAGCGGAAGCTATACTTAATATGAGGTTGAGGTCTCTCAGAAAACTTGATGAGATGGAAATTTGTAAGGAAATAGAAGAGTTAGAAAAAGAGCAGACACAACTCAACTCTTTATTAGCGAATAAGGAAAAACGTTGGGCAACAATTACTGAAGAAATAATAAAAATTCGTAAGAGGTTCGCTAAGAATACGTTACTTGGTAAACGAAGGACTGAAATAAGTGAAGCACCCAGCGCTAGCGTTGTACCATTGGCTGCAATAATACAGAAAGAGCCTATCACCGTTGTTTGTTCGCATATGGGCTGGATTAGAACCGTGAAGGGTCACTTAGAAGATTTTTCTTCATTAAAATTTAAAGAGGGTGATCGACATCGCTTCGCAATGCATGCCCAAACTACAGATAAACTATTAATATTTGGCACAAATGGAAGATTTTACACCATCGGTTGTGATAAACTGCCAGGTGGGCGGGGGCATGGAGATCCGGTTAGGATGGTCACGGGGCTTGGAAATGAACATGAAGTTATAGAGTTATTGATCTGCAACCCCAGACGCAAACTTTTAGTTGCTGCATCAGACGGCCGAGGTTTTATTGTTAAAGAGGCGGATGTTGAAGCCCAAACTCGGGGAGGAAAACAGATATTAAATATCTCTGGAGAGGTAGAAGCACGAAGCTGCCGAATAATACCCGAGGAGAGCGATTATGTCGCCGTAGTTGGAGAAAATCATAAGCTTATAATATTTCCAATTTCTGAAATATCTGAAATGAGCCGCGGTCGTGGCACCAAGCTACAGAGTTATAAAGACGGTGGATTGGCAGATGTAAAGGCCTTTAAACTTTCTAATGGGTTACAATGGAGAAATGGTACGAAAAAACGTACTGATACCAACTTACAACCCTTTATCGGTAAACGCGCGCAAGCAGGGCGTTTAGCACCGAGAGGTTTTCCACGCTCTAATAGGTTTGATTGAAAAAGGCTTAGGTCAGCTAACTACCAAAAAAAAACTACACTCTTATTTGTGTAAAGAAATTTTTAAAAATTCGCTGATCACCGGAAAAATTCTTAAATAATGATAAACATATCGAAGAGCCCTTCAGACAATTCGTAGCTAAAATTCAGATGGTTTTCCAACCATCGGATGTTAAACCTTCAAGAGGACGAAACCGTTTTTTGTAGGCCATTTTTCTGCTTTCTTCTATCCAATAGCCAAGGTATACGTAGGAAGCTTTGTTTTTTATTGCCTTATCTATCAGCCAAAGAATCATATAAGTTCCGAGGCTTCTATCAGAAAGATCAGGGTCAAACAGGCTGTAGACGGCAGATAAAGCATCTAACTGACGGTCTACGAGCATGGCGCCAATTAAATCTTCTTCTTTATTTCTGAATTCAATAACTCTTGTATCAATTGGGCTATCCTCAATCATTGCCTTAAAATCCACAAATTTCATACTAGCCATGTCGCTGTGAGTATGACGGGACTTTTGATAGCGCGTAAATAAAATATATTGCTCTTCTGTCGCGGATCCGACTATATCCCTTGCGGTTACGTCAATATTTCGTTTCATAATACGACGAAAAGAACGAGACCAGTTAAAATCCTTCACCCTTATTCTGACTGGAATGCAAGCATTACAGTTTGGGCATGC
>MDTE01201810.1_pt1 | contig 14257 bp, 14 predicted proteins | sample 811231 | NCBI WGS metagenome assembly MDTE01 (sample SAMN05326651, study PRJNA326480) | marine metagenome | isolation source: seawater | place: Indian Ocean: Red Sea | collected 2010 | reverse complement strand
ATGAATTCATTTCAGATTCTATTTTTTCCACATCATCTGATTCTATTGCTGTTTTTAAAGATTCTTTTTGTGTATTTATTTTTTCTACAAGATCATCGGCAAGCTTATCTTTATTTTCTGAGATAAGTTTATCAGCTTGATATATTAAAGAATCAGAATTGTTTTTCAGTTCAATTAATTTTTTCTTTTTCTCATCTTCATCTGCATGTGCTTCAGCGTCAGTGATCATTTGTTCTATTTCATCATCACTTAGTCCTGAGCTTGCAGTAATAGTTATCTTTTGTTCTTTTCCAGTTCCTTTATCTTTTGCTGAAACATTTAAGATACCATTTGCATCAATGTCAAAGCTAACTTCAATTTGAGGTAATCCTCTTTGGGCAGGAGGGATCCCATCCAAAATAAATTTGCCTAGTGTCTTGTTTTCGGTTGCCATGCTTCTTTCTCCCTGTAAAACATGTATTTCTACACTAGGTTGATTATCCTGAGCTGTACTAAAAGTTTCTGTTTTTTGCGTAGGTATTGTTGTATTTCTCTCTATAAGAGGGGTAGAAACACCACCAAGAGTTTCTATTCCTAGTGTAAGAGGTGTTACATCTAAAAGTAAGACATCCTGAACATCACCCTGCAATACACCTGCTTGAATGGCAGCTCCTACAGCTACTACTTCGTCAGGATTTACTCCTTTGTTGGATTCTTTGCCAAAGAATTTTTCTACTGCGCTTTGTATGGCAGGCATTCTTGTCATTCCACCAACTAGAATTACTTCATTTATTTCTGTAGTTTTGATTTTTGCATCTTTAACAGCTAATTTACATGGAGTAATAGTTTGCTCCACTAAATCCATAATTAGATTTTCTAATTGCGATCTCGAAATAGTTTTGACCAAATGTTTTGGGCCAGAAGCGTCAGCTGTTATAAAAGGAAGATTTATTTCACTTTCCATAACCGTTGAAAGTTCAATTTTAGCTTTTTCAGCAGCTTCACGTAATCTTTGAATTGCCATGTTATCTTGCATTAAATCTATACCTTGTTCTTTTTTGAAGTCTTCAACTAACCACGATACGATTCTTTGATCAAAATCATCGCCACCAAGATGAGTATCTCCATTTGTAGATTTAACTTCGAAAACGCCATCCCCCAAATGTAAGATTGTTATATCAAAAGTACCGCCACCCAAATCATATACTGCAATAGTTTGATCAGTTTTTTTGTCTAATCCGTATGCTAATGCAGCTGCTGTTGGTTCGTTAATTATTCTTAATACCTCTAATCCTGCGATGGTCCCTGCATCTTTTGTTGCTTTTCTTTGACTATCGTTGAAATAAGCTGGAACGGTGATTACAGCTTGAGTAATTTTTTCTCCTAATTTTGTTTCAGCATCTGATTTAAGCTTAGACAATATCATTGAAGATACTTCCTGGGGGGTATAATCTTTTCCTGCCATTTGTACTGCAATGTCTCCATTTTTACCTGATTTAACTTTATAAGGAATCATCCCCATATCTTTTTTTAAAGAAGAATCGCTGTATTTTTTTCCAATAAATCTTTTCACTGAAAATATTGTGTTTTCAGGATTAGTAACTGCTTGTCTTTTTGCTACTAGTCCCGCGTATCTTTCATCATTTTTTGGATTGATAGCTATTACTGAAGGTGTAGTTCTTCCACCTTCTGAGTTTTCTAAAACTTCTCCCTCTGAGGCTTCGACTATTGCCATACATGAGTTTGTTGTTCCTAAATCAATTCCTAGAATTTTTGGCATTTTATGCTCCTATTTATGAATTCTTTTTTATATAGTTTGATAAAATAACTTGGGCTGGACGTATTATTGAGTTTTCAATTGAATATCCATTCCTAATTGTCTGAGAAATTTTTCCATCTAGTTTAGAATCATTTGTATTTTCAACTGAAAGTGATTCATGCTTTGATGGATCAAAATCATCCCCTTTAATCGGTTTAATTTCTGATAACCCTTCATTATTTAAACTTTTTTCAAAATTTTTAATTATTATTTCCATTCCTGTCATCCAATCTTTAAATTGTTTGTCTTTTGGTAAAGAATTTAAAGTTAGTTTAAGATCATCAAGTGTTGTTATAAATCTTGTAAATATTCCTGTTTTAATTTTTGTTTTGTTAGATTGAATATCGTCTAAAGTTCTTCTTTTGAAATTTATTAAATCTGCTTGTGATCGCAGAGCTGCATCTTTAAGTTGTTTTATTTCTTCTTTATAGCTTTCTATTTCTAAATTTTTATTTTTAGCCTTGGGTTTTGCAACTTTTTTTTTCGATGTATTATTTTTTGATACGGGTTTTTTAGGTTTTGTCATATTCAAGTCCTAATGTTTCAAATAATTCTTGTAGCTTGTTGTCTAAAAACACTTTTAATTGTGAACCCTTTAAAATTTCATTTCCTTTTTTCAAATCTAACAAATCATTAAATAAATTTAAGATTAATTGAACACCAGCTAGATTAAGACCTAAGTCATCTACTAGATATTTTATTAATTTTAATTTGGCAATATCTTCTTGCGAATAAAGTCTAAGCATTCCACCAGTTCTGCTAGGTCTAACTAAGCCTATTCTTTCATACTTCCTCAAAGTCTGAGGGTGCATTGATAGCATTCTAGATGCAACGCTTATAACATAAACGCCTTCAATATTTGGTTCTGAGAAAAAATCCCATTCCATTTTGTCACCAATATTGTTATAAGACGTATTTTATAGGTTGATACGAGGCGTGTCAAGTACATTGACAGATTTTGGCAAGCTTAGGTCGTTTTACGAAAACCTTTCTTGCTTCCAGGGATCTCCATTCATATGGTAACCTCTTACTTCCCAAAAACCTGGCATTGGGGTTGAGGTGAATTGAATTTCTTTTATCCATTTTGCACTTTTCCAACCATATAAGTGTGGGATTACAAGTCTTAATGGCCATCCGTGGTTTGGTTCTAATTCTTTACTCTCATATTTAGTAGCAAGAATTGTTTTTGGAGAAAGTAAGTCTGTTTTAAGGATATTGGTAGTATATCCATCATAACAGGTAATGTTTACATAATCTAAATCTGCTTTTATTTTTAAATTTTTAAGCAAATTAGTTACTAATAATCCTTCCCATTTTGTATTTAATCTAGACCATTGAGTAACACAATGGAAATCTTCTTGAATATTATCTTCAGCAAGTTTAATTATTTCATCCCATTTATATACCATCACTGGGTTTGAATCTGCAGTAATTGTTAATTCCCATGTATCCAAATTTATAGATGGGGTAGGGAATACTGAAAAAACAGGAAATTTCTCAGTAATAAATTGACCGGGTGGTGCATCGGATGTTTTCAACTTGTTATTTGTGGTTATTTTACCTAATTTTTTTTGCATATATATATTATACATTTATAATATTAAATATTGGTATAATTAAAAAAATATCATTTAGTAATAAATATTATGTATGAAGTTATTTCAAATTCATTAAAAGAATTAGAACAAGGTAAGAATATTGTTTTAGCTACTGTAGTAAATACCAAAGGATCCACTCCTCAAAAAATCGGATCTAAATTACTTATTCGTGATGACGGTTCAACAGTAGGAACTTTAGGAGGAGGGTGTGTAGAAGGAGATATTTGGTTTGAATCGAAATCCATGCTGGAGGAAGATTCAGATTCAGAGACAAGATTTAGAGAATATACTTTGAATCAGGAATTGGCAGAGCAGGAAGGATTAGTTTGTGGTGGTACTATGTATTTTTTATTAGATAAATTAATTCCAGAAAATCAAAATATTGAACATTTAAGATCTTTGCAAAATTCTTTAAATGGAAAGGATAGTGGAAAAAGTATTTTAACTTTAGTTAATACTCAGAATAAAGATTTGTCTATTGGAATTAAAAAAACTTTTGATTTTGAAAATACAGGTGAAATTTCTAATGATGAACTAATTAATGAATCTGAAGATATTGAGAATACTATTTCAAATCGCTCTAGTAAGTGTATTAAACTTAAAGATGGGAATGAATGGTATGTTGAGATTTATACAACCCCTGCCACATTATTAATTTGTGGAGGTGGGCATATTGCAAATAGTTTGGCTCCGATTGCTCATAAACTGAATTTTAATGTATGGATTACTGATGACAGAAAAGAATTTGCAAACAGCAACAGATTCCCTAATGCTGAAAGAATAGTTAATGATATCCCTGAGAACGCTTTGAAGAGTTTACCTGTCACAGAAAATACTTACATTATTATTGCAACAAGAGGACACAGGTATGATTTGGTTGCTACTCAAGCTGCTGTCCAAACAAAAGCAAAGTATATAGGTATAGTAGGAAGTATGAGAAAAGCTGTATTAATATTTGAAGATTTATTGAAAAATGGGATTTCTAAAGAAAAAGTAAGAGCTATACGTTCTCCTGTTGGCTTAGATTTAAGAGGCAGGTCTCCTGATGAAATTGCTGTGAGTATTATTGCTGAAATGTTAATGATTAAAGAAGGTGGAACAGGACTTCCAATGGCTATGCCTGAAAATGTTTGGGCTAAAATTACTTCTAAAATTAATAATTCTCTTTCCAAAAGTAAAATCTAATGAGTAAGATTGGCGGGTTATTATTAGCCGCTGGTTTATCTACTAGAATGGGTGAACCCAAACCACTTTTAGAATGGAATGGAAAATCTCTGATAGAATTTCACATAGATGTTTTAAACTCATTAAATATAAAACCAACTATTGTTTTAGGTTTTTGTAGTGAAAAAATTATCAGAAAAATTAGAAATTATGATGTTGATATAATAGTAAATTCTAACTATAGAAGTGGAAAAACCTCTTCAATAATTAAAGGTTTGAGTGGTATATCTAAGCTTGATGATATTCTTTTAATGTCCATTGATCAGCCTAGACCTAAATATATTCTAGAGCAATTAATAAAAAATCATTTTTTGTCAGGAAAAGAAATAACCATTCCTAAATTTATTTTGGAAGATGGTTCTATAAGAGGAGGTCATCCTGTTATATTGAGCAGTAAAATTTTAGATGAAATGAATCAATTTATTTCTAAAGAAAAAACAATTAAAGATTTTATATTAAGCAATAATTCTGTTAATGAAGTTATATTTGAAGATCCATTAATTAAACTTGATTTAAATAACAAACAAGATTATTTTGAAGGTCAAAAATTATTTTTAAAGAGTATAGAAAATGGTGAAAAATAATATTGCTATGACAATTGCAGGCTCTGATTCTGGAGGTGGAGCAGGTATTCAGGCGGATTTGAAAACTTTTGCCTCTTTGGGAGTTTATGGTACCTGTGTAATAACTGCCATAACTGCTCAAAATACGTTAGAAGTTAGAGATGTTCAGATTTTGAGTAATGAAATTATTATTAATCAATTTGAAACTTTAATAAATGATATTTATCCAGATTCAGTCAAAATAGGAATGTTAGGAAATCCAGAAGTTGTAAATGTAATTAGCAAATTGATATCACAAATTGATAAAGTGCCTATAGTTTTGGATCCGGTTATGATTGCAAAAAGTGGTGATCAACTAATTTCCGATGATGCAATAAGTAATTTAAAAAACAATTTGATACCTTTATGCAGTATTCTTACTCCTAATATCCCTGAAGCAGAAGTTTTGTCTGGAATTAAAATCTCCAATAGAGATGACATGATAACAGCAAGTTCAAATATTTTAAAATTAGGTCCTAAATATTTACTTGTGAAAGGAGGACATTTAACTGGCGATCCTGTAGATATACTTTTTGAACAGGATAAAGGATTGATCCTTGAATTACCACAAAAAAGAATACATACAAAAAATACTCATGGAACTGGATGTACTTTCTCATCTGCTATTGCTGCAGAATTAGCAAAAGATGTAGATATGAAAAATAGTGTGATTAATAGTCAGAAATATGTATATTCAGCTATTAAATCCTCTGTTGAAATTGGGAAAGGGCATGGCCCTTTAAATCATTTTTTCAATATATGACAAATATGGCATTATATTTAACAGAAATAGAAATTAAAAAAATAATAAATATGGAATTAGCACTTAATTCTGTAGAAGAAGCATTTAAATTAATAGCTTCTGGCGATGCAGTTACAAAACCAAGAGAAAGATTGCCAGTTGGGACATCAAGTTTAAATTATATGTCCGCTGGAATAGATAAACAAAATTTAACAGGATTAAAAATATATGTACCTGGAGGCAGTACTGGAACAAAATTTTATTTTCATATCATGAACGCATTAAATGGAGAAATAGTTGCAATAATGGAAGCGAATGCTTTGGGGCAATTTAGAACTGGAGCAGCTTCAGGTGTAGCGAGTAAGTATTTAGCAAGAGAAGATTCAAAAAGAGTTCTATTAATAGGAACAGGATACCAAGCTTACACTCAAGCCTTAGCTCTAGATAGTGTATTTGAATTGGATGAAATATATGTTTACAGCCGATCTGAAGAAAATAGAATAAATTTTATTAATAATTATTCATCGGAAATTAAATCAAAATTAATTCCGGTAGATAATATTGAATCTGAATTTGATTCTATCGATATTATTTCTGTGATAACAAGTTCTAAAACTCCTGTAATTAATAATGGTGTTATTCGCGCAGGTGTTCATATAAATGCAGCTGGCTCTAATCATTCGTTAAGAAGAGAGTTAGATACAAAAACAATTTTAAAAGCAGACAAGATTTTTGTTGACGATATTGAACAGGCAAAAATGGAATGTGGGGATTTGATTTATCCTGAATCTTTAGGATTAATTCAATGGAGAAATATTATTAATTTTTCAGATGTATTAAAATTTCCTGATAGATTTAAAAGAAATAATAAAGATATTACAATTTTTGAATCTCAGGGATTAGCTTTGTGGGATTTAGTTACTGCTATTACAGTTTATGAAATAGCTAAAACAAAAGAAATTGGAGAAAAAATTAATGTCTAGTGTAATTGAAGTTCAAATTGAAGATAGAGTCGGGATAATAAAATTAAATAGACCAGATTCATTAAATGCATTTAATAATGAATTGTCTGACGCTCTTTATTCACAGATAGAAGAATTTAATGAATCTTCAGTTGTGAATTCTATCCTTATAACAGGTAACGGAAAAGCATTTAGCGCCGGAGCAGATGTTGCAGGATTTCAGGAACGAAATACAAAAAAAAGATCTCCTCTTTCATGGAATAATTTAATTGAATTATTTATTAGATCAAAGCCAATAATTGCTGCCATAAATGGTTTTGCAGTAGGAATGGGTATAACATTGTTTTTGTTTTCTGATGTCAGATTGGCCTCTAAAGATGCGAAAATTTCTTTTAGATTTGTAAAAATAGGATTAACTCCTGAATATGGGAGTACACGAAGATTATCAGATATTGTAGGGATTAGTACAGCTTCAGAATTAATGTTAACAGGGAAATTTGTAGACGGAAAAGAAGCTGAAAAAATAGGTTTAATATCTAGAAGTTACGACTCAGACGATTTATATAATGAATCATTGAAAATAAGTAAAGATATTGCAGAAAATTCTAATTGGCATAATAAAGTTATAAAAGAAATGATTTTTAATAACTTTGGTAAAGATTATGACAAAGTTTTAGAAATAGAAGGTAATATTTTTTCACAGGCTAGGCAAACCAAGGAACATAAAGATTTTGTAAAAAAATTTATGAATGATAATAAATAAATTATTTCCTGTCCCTTGCATCACTAGTTATTTTTCCGGACACATTCCCCTCTGTGTTTATTTTTAATCCATGCGGGTATTTAGGAGGGACTGTGCAAGCATGCCCGGGAGCCCCAAGTATATAATCACCAACATTGAGATTTTCTCCATTTAGTTCAATTACACCATGTTCTTCATTTTGAGAAATTAGCTTTGCACCTGGTTTTCCCTCTATTGTAAATCTATCCGGAGTTAAAGGATCACAAGAAATAGATTTTGCACCAATATCTACAGTTACAGTTTTTCTGATTTTATCTTCGTCAATAACTTGGCCTAATATTAACCCTGCGACTTCGAAATTCAAATCTGGTTGTCTGATATTATTTGAATCCCAATAAATCCAAGTTCCTGGTGAAACTTTATAATTGGTATCATCTAGATAATATTGAAAGGACCAAGAGCCTCCGACAATAATGTCATAATCTTTTTGGGATGTGTAGTTTGAAATTTTATTTCTAAATTGCTCAATTATATTTATACTTTCTTTTACATGTTCTTTTTTTTCTTCTAAATCTGTAATTCCAACTAAATGTCCGTCATATCCATGTATACCTTTAAAACTTAAATTAGAATCAGTAAATAATTTTTGAAGTAATTCGTCAGATTCGTTTACATCTATCCCTGTTCTATGCATTCCAGTATCTAAATCAATATAAACACCATCCAGATTTTCGATTTTTGATAAAATTTCTAAATGATAGACCGTACCAGCAATAGCACTATATTTTATGTTTTTATTTTCATTAATGATTTTACTGTACCTTTCTGCTTTAATTTCAGAAGCTAAAGGGTAAGCAAGAATAAGTTCTTCCGGATTACATTCTGAGAGAATTTGAATTTCTTCTAATGTAGATGTTTTATGGCGGGTGATACCGTTAGCTATTTGCAAATTTAGCATTTCTTTGGATTTATGTGTCTTTGCATGCGGAATTAATCTGGAAGGAGTTTTTACCATAGATAAAATTGTATCTATGTTATGTTGCAAAATGTTTTCGAATATTACATATTCTGGTGTTTCAAAAGATTCAGGATTGTTAATTGTATAATTGCCAAATTTCATTGTATATCCATTTAAGTTAGCTAAAATTATATGATAGTAAATCGGGGTCGATGTTTTCAACATCAGTTATACCGCAATATTTCATTGCTACCTCTAATTCTTCTTTTAAGATTTGAATTACATCTCTGACCCCATTTTCGCCTCCAACAGCTAACCCCCAATAAAAAGGTCGTCCAATCATTACTGCTTTTGCTCCAAATGCTAAAGCTTTTAATATGTCTGTTCCTCTTCTAATTCCACCGTCCAAATATATTTCGCATTTCCCTTCTGCAGCTTTTACTACTTCAGGTAATGACTGAAGGCTTGGCATAAGAGTATCAACACCTCTTGCGCCATGGTTACTTACCACGATACCATCAGCGCCGTATTCTATAGCTTTTTTTGCGTCATGTGCAGATTGAAGTCCTTTTATAACAATTGGTAAATCAGTTAATGATTTAAACCAGGTGATATCTTCCCATAGTAATTGATTAACAGGGTTCAATCCGCCTAATAGGACTTCTGGATCTCCGTGATTGTACCCTAATCCTGCAATTTCTCCAATTAAGTTTACTCTTTCAGTATTTGGCGGAGTTACAAATGCATTTCTAATATCTCTTTCTTTAGGTCTTAAATTATCCATTCCTGGGACAGGGCCATCAACTGTAAGAGCTATTACTTTATAACCTGATTTTTCAGCTCTTTTTACTAGCATTTCATCTATTTCTTTTGTGAGATGATATATTTGAAACCATAATGGAGTATCAGTTTCTTTTGAAATATCTTCTATTGTGTACGATGAATTTGTTCCAACTCCAGCTATAATGTTTTCTTTTTTTGCGGCACGAATTGTTGATAATTCTCCTTCTTCATCACAAAAAGTATGTCCTCCTGCAGGAGCAATCATTAATGGAAATGATGTCTTGTCTCCAAGAATAGTTGTGGACATTTTAATGTTAGAGATATCCACCATTTTATTTGGCCTTAAAAATACTTCATCATAAATTTCGGTGTTTCTTTTTAATGATATTTCATCACCTCTTCCAGCCTCTATGTAATCCCAAATATTGTGAGGTAGTATTTTTTTTGCTAATTCTTCATATTCATTTAAATTTATTGGATATCGTTCCATTAATTATCCTTTATGAATTGCTGATTTTGAACATCATTATACCTGCTGCAACAGATACGTTTAAAGACTCAGTTTTACCTTTCATAGATATTTTGTATATTTGATCACATAAAGATTTAGTTAATTTTGATATACCTGAACCTTCACTGCCTATTACTAAGGCAATATTTCCATAAAAATCGTACTCTTCATATTCCTTATCTCCATCCATATCTAATCCAATGATCCAGTAATTATTATCTTTTAATTTTCTAATTATTTGATTAATATTTTGATCATTTATTATTGAAATATGAGATATTGCACCGGATGAACTTTCGACTACTGTTGAATTTATTTTTGCAGTATTGTTGCTTGAAAGAATAATTGCTTTGAATCCTGCAGATTCAGCTGTTCTGATTAGAGCTCCTAAATTTCTTGGATCCTGAACTTTGTCTATTATTAACACTGTTGAATTTTCAATGTTGTTATTTATAATTTCATCAATAGATTTTGAAAATGAAAGAGATATTTCTGCCATAATATTCTGTCCAGACTTTCTTCCAGAGTGTTTTTGAAAATTATTGTCATCAATTATAGATATAGGTATTTTTTTATTTTTAGCAGTTTTTAATAAATTTAATACTCTATTATTTTGTGTAAAATTTTTTGAAATGTAAATATGATTTGCTTTATTAGTTAATACTGCTTCTTTGACAGGATTAATCCCGAATACATTTAGTTTGGAAGTATTTCTTTTTGGTTGTTTAAATTGATTGTTTTTCATGTACAAATTTTAAATTTTAACCTGATAATTCATTTAGGTTTTATAATATTATGTGTTAAAATTTTTTTATATATACATTTCAAATAAATTAGTATTTAGGAGAAGATTTTGTTTAGTCGAATTTCAAATACTTTTAACACAATTAAGTTATGTTTTCGAGTGTTAAAAAAAGATAAAGAATTAATATTTTTTCCAATAATGGCAGCATTTTCTGTGCTAGCTTTGGCATTTGTATTTTGGTCAATGGGATTAATTGATATACAGGAAGAGCAAACAAGTGGTACTTCTTTTAGTGATTTCATTCCTGAAATTATTTTACTTTTTGTAGCAAACTTCTTTATTGTATTATTTAATTCGGCTTTAATATCAGGAGCTTTGCATAGATTGAGAGGAGGAGACCCAAATGTTGGGTCCGCTATGAATCATGCCTTAAAACATATTCATCATATTTTCATTTGGTCCATAATTGTTACAATTGTTGCAATCTTGATTGCTATCGTTAAAGGCGATAGAAGAGAAGGCAGTTTTGTGAGGCAAATTTTAGGTAGTATGTTGCAGTACGGCTGGACAATGATGACATTTTTTGTAGTTCCAATTATTGTTGCAGAAAATATGGCTCCTATTCCCGCGATAAAAAAATCTTCAAGTTTATTTAAACAAACCTGGGGAGATCAGGTGACTGCAAACTTCGGATTCGGCATTATTCAAATTTTGGCAATCATGATTAGCGGAGCTATAGGATGGTTTTTTGGTTTGTTAAATCCTACTTTGGGAATTGGAATAGGTGTGATGTTTGCAGCTATTTCAGTGTCAGTTGTTTATACATTGGAAGGTATATACAAAGCCGCGTTATATGAGTTTGCATTAGGTGAGAAACCTTTGGAATTTGAACAACATGATTTAAGCAGAGCGTATACAGCAAAAGCAGTTGCATAAGGGTTAAATTTAAAACCTTATTCCTCTTTCATGCCATTGTTTGTTTATAAGTACTTGTTTTTCTTTTCCGTATGGCTTAATAGTTTTATTATTATGCTTGTACCACGCATTGACCCATTTGGTTTCTTCTTTATTTATAAAATTAAATAAGAATCTGAATCCTATAAATAACTGAAAAGGGATAATATTTTTATATATCCATTGTTGGTCGTTTTTAATACCTCTTATATCTTCCAGGGTTTTGATCCAACTTATATCGGCTTTTTGTTCTTTGTAAAATATGTCTGCTCTTTGCAATTTATTATCTTTTGGTAGCATTAAAGCAAATTCTACCTGAGTTTTTGGTCTATCATGCTGTTTCCCAAGAACGCTTGGTATTATAAGAATTTCTGGAACATTGTTAATATTACTATCATCTATTTTACTTCTGAAAAGCCAGACAACATCATCTCCGGATTGACTTTTATTTTCATGAACATTAGATTCAGTAGTCTTAATATATTTATCTTTTAAAATTTTTTTAAAATTTTTTAATGGAGAATAATGATAGTACCTTTCATAATTTCCCCATTTATTTGTCGATTGGTGTTTTTGTGACATTTTAAATCCTTAAGTACACTATATTGTTTTTTGTATTTTGATACAAATCTAACTATACGTGTTCTTTGATAATGTTTTTAGATAAAATGTCATCTACTATAAATTTTGCATCCTCAGCTACTCCTACAAATTGAGCAGATTTTGATGAATGCATCCACTGCAGACCCATAAAATACAAGCCATTATATTTAGTTATTCCCCTTCTTTGTACAGGATGCCCGAATTTATTGGTTATATCTAATTTAATCCATTTAAAATCATATCTGAAGCCAGTGGCCCAAATAATTGAACTTATATTTTCAAGGACTGAAATATCCGTAATATTATTTTTTGTATAATTACTTATTCTTGTGTCTTCGTTGATTTTTTCTGGAGGCATTTTTAAATTGTTTTTGACAATATAATTATCAACTTTTTGAGCCCAATTAATTGCATGTTGATCAGAAAAAATTAAATTTTGATATAAATTATCATTAAATATAATTTTATTTGAAGTGCATTTTTTTACAGTGCCACATAATCTTAAACCTTGCTCTGCAAGATTGAGCAAGTTAATATCATGGCCACCACGGCTACCTGATGTATGTGGACTACAACCCCATCGTTGTTTAAAAGGTACATCATCTACAGTTTTATCAAATGAACCCATTTTATAGTTCCACCATGAAGAATCTTTGCCTCTATAATTTCTTGGTCTTCTTCCGCATTTGCTGACTGATAACCAAGTTTCTTTGCCATTTTCTAATAATTCTTCAGCAATTTGAGCCCCTGATTGTCCGGCGCCAACTACTAACACGCCACCTTGAGGCAATTTGTCTACGCTTTTATATTCTGATGAATGTATTTGTAAAATATTTTTGTTTAATTCTGAATTTATTCTAGGGATATATGAATCCCCAAACGCACCGGAAGCGATTATTACTGTATTTGCTTTAATAGTTCTTTTGTTTGTTACAATTCTATAATGCGAATTTTCTTTTGATATTGAATTGACATTTTCATTTGTGAAGATTTCTGATCCTATATATTTGGCAAATGATTTTATGTAATCTATTGTTTGATTTTTATTTAAGAATCCATCTGGGTTTTTTGATGGAAAATATTCAGATCCAAATCCATATTCAGGTATTTTAATAGCCCAGTTAGGATTAACAAGATGAAAATTTTCCCATCTTTCTTTAATCCATGTATTAGCCACTTCTCCTTTTTCTATAATTATATGAGGGATTTTGTTCTTTGCCAGGTAAAAACTAACGCATAATCCTGCTATTCCTGCACCGATAATGGCTATCGGTGCAGGAATGTTTTTTTTAACCATGATATTTAAATATTATGGTTTTATTTTATTGTTTTGAATAATCCCGCTCGTGCAAAGAAATTATTTGGTTTATTTGTAGAAGATATTTTTGTTGGAACTGTAGGAGGTGTTATCGTTGGTCTGCTAGTTGCATCAGTAGCTTTATCAATATCTGTAAAGGTTGCTTTTGATGCACCGAAGAAATTAGCACCTAGATTATCAATGATTGAAACTTTTTTGTCATCTTTGAGATCTGCGATTTGTGTTCCTTGTACTCCGCTCATCATAGATGATAAAGAATCAGTGCCTAAAGATTTAACATCTTTTACATCTATTTTATCGACCATTGTAACTAGTTTGTCAGAGCCTAAATCCGTAATTTGTTTTGGATCAATACCTGATGCTAGCCCTACAATTTGATCACTTGCTAAAGTTTTTATATCATCTTTTTCCATAGCTTTTGCCATTCCTTTGGCTTTGTCACTACCTATTTCTTTCAGTGTATTTCCTCCCATAACTTTTGCCATTGATGCAACTTTATTCCCACCCAAATCCTTGAAATTGTCATCATTTAGGTTCTTTGCTATATCAGCAGCTTTGTCAGAACCAAGTGCAGCTATATTATTAGTATCCATAGTTTTGGTAATATCAACTAATTTTGCAGCACCTAAATCTTTCATAGCATCAGCTGGAAGAGTTTTTGCAATATCAACTAATTTACCTCCGCCTAAATCTTTCATATTGTTAGGATCTAAGTTT
>MDTE01130270.1_pt1 | contig 14257 bp, 13 predicted proteins | sample 811231 | NCBI WGS metagenome assembly MDTE01 (sample SAMN05326651, study PRJNA326480) | marine metagenome | isolation source: seawater | place: Indian Ocean: Red Sea | collected 2010 | reverse complement strand
TTCCGAAGAAACGACGCGAGGGTCACGGGCCAGCCACACCGCACCACGTGATCGACACTTGGCAAGGTTGCGTCGGAAACGAACACCAGCAAGGGGCGGGCGAGAAGGACGCGAGGGCCTGGCCAGCTCCAGATGGTTCGACAGAGGGCGCCCCAGCCAGTCGGCCAACTCAGCAGGGCCTCCGTCAGGACGTCCCGCATCCGCCACCAACGTCACGGGAGCTTCCGTCACCGACGCGAGCGCTTCCGCTTGCTGAAAAGCCTGCCAGGCCTGGGGTCTTGGGGATGGCATCGCAGCTCGAACTGCCACAACCCAAGAGGGGGCGGCAGGGACAGCCCTGAACCCCGGGGTTCCTGTCACGAGACAGCCTGCAGGGCCGACAGCACCGAAGAGCCCAGGTGATGTGCTCGGCCCCCTTGCTCAAAGCGCTGCCGACCTCCCTCACCGAGTCGAAACCGAAGAGCAGAGTCCTGGACCAGCTGATCTAGAACAGAGGCCACGGACGACGGCGACGTGGGGTCGTCGACACGGAGCCCCGTGACCCCAGGCTTGACCGCCTCGGCCGCTCCGGCCGAGCGAGACCCGATCACGGGCAGCCCCCGGGCCCCGGCCTCGAGATACACCAGCCCGTAGCCTTCGGTGTCACCACCCTCCTGCCGGGGCACCATCACGAACAGATCCGCAGCTCGATAGGCGCGGTCCAAGGCGGAAGTGGGGACATAGCCGCGAAAGCGAACCCGCTCCGAAATGCCCAACTCGAGCGCGAGCCGCTCAAGGCGGGCTCGGTCAGGCCCATCCCCGACGACCTCGTAGAGCAAGGCAGGGCAACGATCAGCCAACAGGGCCAGAGCCCGAAGGGTGACGTCGTGCCCCTTGCGACGCACGAGGCGCCCTACGGTCAGCATTCGTATCGGGGCCCCTGACGATGAATCGAGCAGCCCCTCCACAGTGTCTTCACCGGAATCGGCGGGATCTTCGATGGCAGCGGGAATCGAGTGAATACGATGCGGTGCAACGCCACGCTGGAGGAGCTCTTCCCGCATCCAGTGGGTCATGACCAGCCAGAGCACAGGCGCCCGAAGCACCTGTTCCCGCTGTTGGTCACGAGCTGGAGTCGCCTGCCCCGTAATGTCACGACCATGGGCCAGGACTGCAATGGGCGGCGAATCGGCCTGTGGATCTCGAGCCAGCAGCGCAGGAACCGGCTCCCAGGTGGTCGCCACAAGCGCATCCGGCCGGGCCGCTTCAACAAGGGCCGGGAGACCGCGAAGCCAATGGCGGTGCCCCTTGTTCCGCCAGCTACGCCCCGGGACTCCAACAACCGTCCAGGGGCACTCGTTCGCCTTGCGCTCCTGCTTGAGGGCTCTCGCTCGGGGACCACCTCCACGGGTGATGACCCGAACACCCGCACCCCGCTCGAACAGACCCCTTGCGAGGACCCGAGACAACGTCGCTACGCCGCCATCAGACCATGCGGGCCAGTCCGGGGTAACGATATCGAGTCTCACGGGGCGACGCTCCGCACCGTCTCTACGAGGTCCACATCGAACCCCTTGCCCGCACGGATCACAGGAGTCTCTCGGGGCCTAGCAAGATCCACCGCGGCGTCTAGGACCCGTTGCGGGTCTAGCTCCTCAAGGCATCGATGATGACTCAGCGGACAGCGGGCCTGACCATGGAGGCTGCAGGGAGCACAAGGGGGGCTTGTCTCGGGTAGCTGCACGCCCCGCTCCTGCCAGACCCAGAACCCGGCATCCTGGGGAGTCGGCCCGTACAAACCAACCACCGGCACCCCCAGTGCACCCGCCAGATGGAGGGGGCCACTGTCACCGCAAACCACAACGTCACAAGAAGCAAGGCCCTCGATCAATCCGCCGAGGCTGCTGTCTGGCCAGGGTTCCGAGACACCATCCACAGCAATCTGCTCGAGAAGCGACGACTCGCCGGGCGAACCAAAGAGCCAGCTGCCCCCTCGCTCCCGTTTGCTCCAGAGGGTCGAGAGCTCGGACCAGTGGCGCACTGGCCATCGCTTTGTTTCCCAACTGGCGCCCGGGCAGAGACCAAGGATAGGTCCCGAGAGCGTGCCATCGGCATTGGCCTCCTCCATCCGGTCGGCGACCAACTCCGGAATGGAAGAAGGGCGCGCAGGCCACCCTGACTCAGGTAGCCCCAGCCGAGCGAACAGCTCGGCAACAGCAGCCAGGTGACGCTCAGGCCAGCTTCTGAGGGGGGCGTGCCTCAAGCGACTGGAGCCCAAGACTCGCGGCCACCTCGCCGCTAGGAGCAGAGACCGACGACGGAGTGACTCCTTGCGTGTCGCCACCCGAGCCGCCCGAAGAAAGCGGGGCACTCGTTGAATGACGCGCCGCGAAGCTGGGACTCCGTGCAAGTCCAAGACGGCGTGGGCAGGTTCAAGAGTCCCCACATCTTGAGCGCTAACGACATCGACCTCTGAAAGATGATGCGCCAGGAAGGTCACATAGGACGACCCCGTCACCAGGGTGACGCGCAGTTCTGGATGACGGACGAGCCAACGTAGGGCCGGCAAGACCATGACCAGATCCCCGAGGTGGCCGAGCCGAACCGCCACGACATGACGACGCTGCGATGCCATCAAGCAACTCCCCGCACAGCCAGCTCCACCCGCTCGGCGACCTGCTCCACCGAGATCGAGACGGTACACGATGGAGAGAAGCCGTGAGAACATCGCGGCTGGTAACAGGGCCAGCAAGTGAGATCGCTCCCTCCCTCGAGCGTCGACCCGTGGCCGGGGCCGTGGCGCCCTGGATCGGTAGGCCCGAACAAGACAATGGGCCACGAACCCACCGCACTGGCCAGATGGGCCAGGCCCGTGTCGGGTAAGACGACGCAGCGAGCCCGCTGCGCCACCCCAGCCCACGCAGAAGGCCCCCACAAGTAAGGGCCCAGTGGAGGCGCGCCGCCGAGCCCCGCTACCACGGACTCGGCGCACCTCCCATCGGGAGCTGAGGGCCCCCTGGTGACGGCAATGCGAAGGCCGCCAGCCTGGAGTCGGCGGCCCAGAGAGACCCAGTTGGCTGTAGTCCAACGCTTGGTGTCCAGCCCCTCGGCCCAGGGATGAAGCAGCACCTCAGGCTCGCCAGCCGAACGCCAAAGAGCCAGAACCGTCGCGGCTCTCACAGGCGAGAGCCGGAACGAGGCATCGGGCACGCCTTGAGCAGCGACGCCGAGCACCCGGGTGGCATGCCGCGCCACACGGAGGTAGGAATCTCGCTGATGCTCACCGGGCCCCAGCAACCGGAGTCTCCGGCCTGGCAGCGCTTCCAGAGGGCCAGGCACCGGATCCGTGAGCAACAGCCGCCGGTGATCCGATGGCAGCCCAATGCGAGTGGGCAGTCGAGAAGCTGCAGCTTGCCAGGCCACCCGAAGAGACGGTGCAAGGAGCACCGCGACACCGCTCTCGTCTCGACGCAAGCGGGATCGCACCGGCAATCCACAACCCTGGTCTACGAGAAGATCGGAAGCAACCGCGGGTCCACCAACCGGCTGTAGGGCCCAGTCCGGCAATGCGTTTCGGAGGAGACGAAGTGCCGGAAGCGCGAGGACTGTGTCCCCAAGATGACCGGGTAGGACCACCTGCAGAGTCGGAGCCCGGACCTCGCTGCGGCGCACCACTGGGCCCCTCCCCCGCCTCGTCTAGCGACGCTTGTTCTTCTTGCGCGCCTTGCGCGCCTTCTTGCGCATGGCCTTCTTCTTGCTCGCATCCACAGAACGCCGCTGGCTTCCGCCGCCAGTACCCAGACCCAGCGCATCCGCGCCGGCCATGTTCTGCAGGCTGGAGAGCATCGATGGATTGATGTTGAGTCCCTGCCGGCGCAGACGTGCGAGCCCCTGCGCCTGACGAAGCCCGGGCACCTTGCCCATCAAGCCCGTCGCCTTGCCCATCTCCCGCATCATCACCCGGGCCATCTTGAACCGCTCGAGCAGTCCCTTTACCTCTTTGCGGCTATGCCCAGAGCCTCCGGCCACTCGCTCAATGCGACTGTCGCCGAGAATGTCAGGATTGCGGCGTTCCGCCTTGGTCATGGAGTTGAAGATGGCCTCAATCTTCACCAGCTCCCCGTCGTCGACCTTGGTCCCCTTGGGCACCATGTCGCCCAGCAGAGGCATCTTGTCGAAGACCTCCTGTAGGGGACCCATTTTCTGAATCATCTTCATCTGCTCGATGAAGTCCTCGAAGTTAAAGTCGCCACTCAGGAGCTTCTCGGCATCCTTCTCGGCCTGCTCCACATCGGCGACTTCCTCGAAGTCCTTCATCAGGCCGACGACGTCGCCCATGCCGAGGATGCGCCCCGCGAGACCCTCTGGACGGAACTCTTCGAGTCGATCCAGCTCCTCGCCCATGCCCAGATACTTGATGGGGACGCCGCAGACTTCCTTGATGGAGAGTGCGGCACCTCCTCGAGCATCGCCATCGAGCTTGGTCAGAACAAAGCCCGAGAGCGCAAGGCGCTCGTGGAAGCTCGCGGCCGTTCGCACCGCATCCTGACCAATCATCGCGTCACAGACGAACAGCGTGTTGCGGGGCTGGGTGCGCTCCCGGATGGCGTCCAGCTCACCCATCATGGAGTCATCGATAGCCAACCGACCGGCGGTGTCGAACAGGACAACATCGCGTCCAACGCTGGCAGCCTGCTGCATGGCCATCGCACACAAGTCGGGAGGCGACATGCCCTTCAGCGAGAAGACTGGAATGTCCAGCTTCCGCCCGAGCACCATCAACTGATTGATCGCAGCAGGCCGATAGGTGTCGGCCGCCACCATCATGGGCTTCTTGCCCTTCTTCTCCTTGAGGAACCAGGCCAGCTTCGCGGTGGTGGTGGTCTTACCAGAGCCTTGGAGACCAACCATCATGACGCCGGTCGGGCCCTTGTTGGCGTAGTCCAGCTCGGCATCGACGGGACCCATGAGGCCCACGAGTTCATCGTGACAGAGCCGCACAAAGTGGTCACCAGGCGTGACCTGCATGGACTTCTGCTTTGTCTTGGCCTTGACCTGGACGATCTCGCCTACGGCCTTCCCCTTCAGCCGCTCCAGAAAGCCATTGACCACCCCGTAGTCGACATCCGCCTCCAGCAGGGAGACGCGGATGTCCCGCAGCGCAGCCTCTACGTCCTCTTCACTGATGCGCGCCTGCCCCTGAAATCGGAGTCGGACATCGCGAAAACCAGAAGTGAGGGTGTCGAGCATGAGCAGCTTTCAGCCAGTACTAGGGAATGGGTTATTGAGGCTGTAGCCTCGCCTCGGTGCCGGATCCGGTGGAACCGAACCCGCCTTCTCCGCGCTCGGTAGCGTCGAGGATCTCGACCTGTTCTACCGACACCTGAGCCACCCGGGCCACCACCAACTGAGCAATGCGCATGCCTCGCTCGATGACAAAAGGCTCAGACCCCAGGTTGGCAAGAAGCACCTTCACCTCACCCCGATAGTCCGAGTCGATGGTTCCAGGTGCATTGATGATCGTCACGCCGTGTCGGAGCGCCAGACCGGACCGAGGGCGGACCTGAATCTCGGTGCCCGGAGGCACCGCCATGGACAGGCCCGTTGGCACCGCGAGGCGGTCTCCTGGGTGAAGCGTGATGGGTTCAGTGACCGCTGCGCGGACATCGAGTCCCGCCGCCTGAGCGCTCATGGCCTCAGGCAGCGGGACGTCGTTGTCAGCTTCCGGTCGGAGCCGGCAAACACGTAGGGGTATGACCGGCTCCACGCTCGCCTCAGTGCGCGGCGTGCGCGGCTTCTTCGCCGAGCGTCTCGCCGAGGGCAGCCTTGCGGGACAGCCGGATCTTGCCCGACTTGTCGACGTCGATGCACTTCACGAGTACCTCGTCGCCCTCCTGCAGGATGTCAGTCACCTTGTTGACCCGTGCCTCAGCCAGCTCGCTGATGTGCACAAGGCCATCGGTGTTGGCGAAGATCTCCACAAAGGCGCCGAAGTCCACGACCTTCTTCACGATGCCCAGGTAGAGCTTGCCCACCTCGGCTTCCTGCGTCAGCTCACGGATCATACGGATAGCCGCCTCACAGGCCGCCGAGTCCGGCGACGAGATCGTGACCACGCCGACCCCAGAGGAGTCGTCCACGTTTACCTGAGCGCCCGTGGCCTCCACGATGCCCTTGATCGTCTTGCCACCGGGGCCAATGACGTCCCGGACACGGCTCTGGGCAATCTCCAGCTGGTGAATGCGGGGCGCGAAGGGGCTCAGGTCATCCCGTGCCTCTCCCAGCACCGTATTCATGCAACCGAGGATGTGCTCTCGTCCCTCACGCGCCTGGCTGAGCGCCTTGCGCATGATCTCCGAGCTCACGCCCTTGATCTTGGTGTCCATCTGGAAGGCGGTGACACCCGCGCGGGTGCCCGTGACCTTAAAGTCCATGTCGCCCAAGTGGTCCTCATCGCCCGAGATGTCGGACAGGACGGCGTATCGCTCGCCTTCCTTGATGAGACCCATGGCGATACCGGCAACCGGTGCTTTCGTGGGGACACCAGCGTCCATCATGGCGAGGGACGCACCGCACACCGAGGCCATCGACGAACTGCCGTTGCTCTCGGTGATGTCGGAGACGACACGCACCACGTAGGGGTAGTCCTTCTGAGGGACGACCGGGTGCACCGCGCGTCGCGCGAGAGCGCCATGGCCGATTTCCCGGCGACCGGGACCCATCATGCGACGAGTCTCTCCCACCGAATAGGCGGGGAAGTTGTAGTGCAGCATGAAGCGATTCCAGCCCTGCTCATCGAGTTCATCGATGCGCTGCTCGTCCATGCGTGTACCGAGCGTGCAGGTCACCAGCGCTTGCGTCTCACCCCGGGTGAACAGGGCCGAGCCGTGGGTTCGCGGCAGCACACCGACCTCCACGTTGATGTTTCGCACCTGGTCCGGGACACGACCATCCAATCGGACACCCTCGTCCAGGAGACGTCCACGCATCAGCTGCTTGACCAGCTTTCCGTGAATCTCACCCAGCTGCTTGCGGCGACCCGCCTTCTCGTCGTCACTGGCGTCATCGGCCGCAGCGAACTTCTCTCGAATCGCCTCCTTCACGGCCTTGAGCGCATCCTTGCGGTCGTGCTTGCCTTCCACCTGGAAGGCGTCGACGATCGCCGAGCTGAACTCCGCGCGGACTTCGTCGACGAGCGACGAGATGTCCTCCTCCTCCGTCACGGTCATCTTGGCCTTACCGACCGCTGCCACCAACTCCTTCTGGAGCTCAATGATGGGCTGCGCGGCCTGGAAGCCAAACTCGAGACCGGCGACGATGTCTTCTTCGCTGGCCTCTTCCATTCCGCCCTCGACCATCGTGATGGCCTCGCTGCTGGCGGCAATGATCATGTCGAAGTCACTGTCCTCGAGCTGCGTCAGCGTGGGGTTGGCTACCCACTCGCCATTGATGCGACCAACTCGGATGCCCGCGATGGGACCGTCGAACGGAATGTCCGAAATGCAGGTCGCAGCCGAGGCGCCGGTCAGCGCCAGGACATCGGTGGGGTTCTCCTGGTCGTGCGACACGACATAGGCGAGAACCTGAATCTCAGCACGCCACGTCTTTGGAAACAGCGGCCGGATGGGACGGTCCATCATGCGGGCAACGAGAATGCTCTTCGGCCCGGGACGACCCTCACGCTTGAAGTAACCACCTGGGATGCGACCAGCGGCAGCCGCCATGGGTCGGTAATCACAGGTCAAGGGCAGGAAGTCAGTGCCAGGACGGCCCTCACTCGCACCCGTTGCCGCGACCAGCACGACGGAATCGCCATACCGGACCAGCACCGAACCGCCCGCCTGCTTGGCGACGCGTCCGGTCTCAATGGATAGTTGTTTTCCGTTGATCTCAACGGACTTAATTGTAGTTGCCATCTTGGCAGTCTCTTTCGTCGCGGTCAGCAGCCCCTGGGCGAAACCCCTTGGTTCCGCCATCCACGTTTCCGTGGGACTGCCGTCTTCGTAGGCTCCCGAGGCACCCGCGCTGACCGCGTGGGCAGGGGTGGACGTTCCCCGGGAGATGCCAGCGCTCTCCTTCCCCGTTCCGGGGGAGCGCGCTGAACCAATGGAAAGGAGCCGGTCGGCTCCTGGCGCGAAACTGTTCCGCGCAAATGGTCAGAGCGCTGCGCTTACTGCGCAGCAGAGGAGCTACTTCCGCAGCCCCAATTCCTTGATGATGCTCTTGTACCGACCAAAATCGCCACCCCGGAGGTAGTCCAGGAGGCCACGGCGCCGGGCAACCATCATCAAGAGACCGCGCCGCGAGGCATGGTCCTTGTGGTGGGTCCGGAAGTGGTCGGTCAAGTTGTTGATTCGTTCGGTCAGCAGCGCGATCTGGATCTCGGGGGACCCGGTGTCACCGTCGCTGCGGGCGAACGTCGAGATGAGCTCGGCTTTTCGCTCGGGGGTCATCGTATTGTCTCCTCCGCCGGTGCCGGCCCCGGAACACCCGGAAATCGCACACCGCAGATAGGTTTTCGGCGCGAAGGGTAGGGTCTAAAGCAGAGGAAGTCAATGATTCACTGCGAGGCGAGTTCCGTGTCACCAGCACCAAGCGCTGGAGCGCCACGAGTCAAGTCACCGCAGGACCCGCTCCACTTGAAAGACAACGGCACCCGCTTCTCGCCGGGAGAGCGAGCCCCGAGAACAGGTGGCGCGCACGACAGCGACCCCCCGCAAGCCATTCCCATCCTCCAGCACGAGCCGATCGCCCTCGTGGAAGTCGAGGGCCATCAGCGCGGGATCTTGCTGGAGCTCCGACTTCCTCAGAGGCTGGCCTGACCCCACTCTGGCGGCCAGGAGGTCCGGGAGACGCAGCGTGGGCAAGCCTCCCAGGAGATCGGCTACCGGACACAGCGCGCCAGCCAGGAAGTCCCGCCAGCGACGAGCGTTGTCTTCGGGCACGAACCGGATCACTTCCCCACCCTCTTGAAGAGCCTGACGCTCAGTGCGCCACTGCTCAGACTTCTCCACGATGTGGTCCAAGGGCAGCGCATCATCGACACTGAGAGAGCCCGTGCTCGTACGCCGCAGCATATGCAAGTGGCCACCAACACCCAACACCTCACCCAGATCGTCAGCCAGTGCCCGCACATAGGTTCCTGCTCCGCACTTGACCTGAATCACGACATCAGCCGTCGACTCGGCTTGCTCCAGACCCATGAGCTCAATCCCATGAATCACCACGTCCTTGACGGGCAGTGCCACCTCTTCCCCTGACCGGGCGTAGTCGTAGAGCCGGCGACCCTCAACGCGTGCTGCGGAGAAGCGAGGCACGGTCTGCTGCTGCTCACCGAGGAAGCCCTTGAGAGCCTCGCGAATGCTGGCCTCGTCCACAGCCGACGCATCCCTCTGCTGCGTCACCTCGCCCGTCGGGTCCATCGTATCGGTGCGCACTCCCAGACGGACTACAGCCTCGTAGCACTTGTCCTGGTTCTGGAGGTAGGGCATCACCCTCGTCGCTCCATTCAGGAGCAACGGGAGCAAGCCTGTAGCAAAGGGATCCAGCGTCCCGCCATGGCCTACTTTGCCGAGGCGTAGCCTGGCCTTGATGCGCTGGCAGACCTCATGCGAGGTCACGCCGGCAGGCTTGTCCACCAACAAGACCCCCTGCAGGATCGTATCGGCACCGTTGCGACGACGTCGACGGCCCATCAGCCTTGTCCCTCCTGCTCCGAGTCGTCCCCAGCGGTGGCCTCGGGAGCTGTCATGGGTTCCGAGGGAGTCACAGACTCTGCGACCTCCTCGTCCGCATTCAGTCCATCCATGAGGTCATGCATGTCCACCAGGTTTGCGACGCCAACGTCATACCGAAACGAGAGCTTCGGGGTGAAGCGAAGACGTAGGTTTCTCCCGGCTTTGCGTTGGAGAAAGGTGGACGCGGCCCGAAGACCAGCCTCAAGCTCGGCGACCCTCTCCATGTCACCGATTCCGGCCATGGGAACGAAATAGACTCGCGCTTCCCGCAGGTCGTCGGTGACTTCCACCCGAGTGATGGTCACAGACTGGACTCGGGGGTCTTTCACCTCGCGCTGCACCAGGCGGGACAACTCCACCTGCAGCTGCTTCCCCACACGATCGCCTCTTCGGATTGTGGTCATAGCGCGCCTTCTACCCGCTAGACGGCCCCACGTCACGCGCTGAGACCGTTCGAGGCTCAGAAGAACTCCTTGGGAAGGAACGCGGCCACGTCGATCACACGGTAGAGCCGCTCGTCCTCTCGGCTCTTCATGAGACGAATACGGCGCATGTTCCAAGTGGAGTTCCAGCGCAGCTCCGCCGTGGACTCGATGGGAGAACCGAGATCCAGCGGAAAGCCAGATGTTCCCAGCGCAGTGGGGATGTCCATCAAGTGCTCTAGATCCTTCCGAATACGATAAATGCGACCGTCGTAGGTCCAGACCTCAGCTCGCTCGAACACCACCTGGCGCTCATTCTCGGGGAGGTCCTCGTAGCGAAGTTGCTCCCCCAACTGGTCCTGCACAACATCCGCCGGCAGCTCCGACAGCTTGCGTCGCGACAGGTACGGGATGTCGATGTGGAGGCCCGTTCGTTTCTCATAACCGACCTGCACGCGAGCGGAGGGTACACTGGCTGCGGGCTCCGTCGTAGCGGCCGAGGGACGTGCTGCAAGCCGGGCGTCTTCCTGCTCGATCAGGCTCGGTGGCAGTGTCCCGTCCGATGAGCAACCCCATGCCCCCAACAGAAAGGCGACGACGAGGGCAGGGACAGCAGGCACCATTGCGACATCCTGCGGCCCAGCAGCGCCGTTGACAAGGCCTTCTCGCCCACCCAAGATGACGACGCCTACGCTCCGGGACCCCCACCATGGCTATCACCGTCAGGTTGTTTGCAGCCCTCCGCGAGCACGTCGGACACAGCAAGCTTGAGTTGGAGTTGGCACCGAACGAGACCGTGGGTTCTCTGTTTGACCGACTCTTCGTCGACCCAGCCCTCCAGGGACTGAGACCGTCGCTGCTCTTCGCGGTGAACCGGGACTACGTGAGCCACGACCACGAGCTTCGCGATGGTGACGAGGTCGCGTTCATCCCCCCACTGGGCGGGGGTGCTCCCGGTCCAGAGGGCGAGCCCATAGCCCGCGTGTTTCTGTCTCGGGAACCTCTGAACCTGTCCGCGCTGATTGACTGCGTTCGCGGACCAGGCCGGGGTGGAATCACGACATTCACCGGAACCGTCCGGGACCACTTTGAGGGCCGACCTGTCCTGCACCTGGACTACGAGGCCTACGAAGAGATGGTCCTACCCAAGATGGCCGAACTGTGCGAGATCATCGAGACCCGATGGCCGGAAACTTCGGTCGCTATGGCTCATCGAGTCGGCCGGCTCCACATCGGAGACGAGGCTGTCCACGTGGCGGTCGGCGCACCGCACCGGGACGCCGCCTTCGCAGCGTGTCGGTTCGCAATCGACGAACTCAAGGCCACCGTTCCTATCTTCAAGAAGGAGATCTACGAGGACGGCAGCCAGTGGAAGGCGCAGGGTGGTGGCTGAGGACACATTTCATTTCCGCTCGTCTCGGGGGCGAGCGGATCGCAACCCCTACGTGGACCGCATCAAGGACTTCGGCTCCCATGCGCTCCGCGCCGAGGAATCTGAGCCGCTGAGAGGTCACTGGCGAGAGGCCATCGGCAAGAGCGCCGACGCACCCCTGTTGTTGGAGATTGGCCCAGGGAATGGTTTCTTCTTTGCCGAACTAGCCCGACGCCACCCAGAAGCCGCCGTGGTCGCCGTGGAGATTCGGTTCAAGCGGGTCTGGCTCACCGCCAAGAAAGCCCTAGAGGCTGGGGCCCATAACTTTCGTGTGATTCACCACCACAGTCGCCACCTGCCGGACCTGTTCGAAGATGGCGAGCTGGACGCCGTGTTCATCCACCACCCCGACCCCTGGCCCAAGGAACGGCACCACAAGCATCGACTCTTGCAACCCAGCTTCGCCAACCAGCTGGCGCGCCTCCTGCGAACCAACGGCGAGGTCTGGCTCAAGAGCGACTTCGAGCCCTACGGACCGCTCGCTCGCGAGGTCTTCTCGGGGAGCGACTTCTCCGAAATCGAGTACACCGCCGACCTGCACGGAAGACCAAGTCTCGAAGCCCCAGAGGACGTAGTGGCCCGCTTTCGCATGGCCGACGTGGCTACGAACTACGAGGTCAAGTCTCGGAAAAAGGGCGCTCGAATCATGCTGGCGGGCTACCGTCGTCAGCCGGTGAGCTAGAGCCCATCTGACGGCTCTGACTCAGCAATCGTCGAACGCTGATTCGGTCCACTACGAGGAAGAACCCGCCCAGAACACTCAGCAAGAGAAACTGGCTGCCGTGGACCAACACCGAAAAAGCAGCCGCCTGGTCATAGAACTCCGTGCCGACGACCAGCACCACGCCGACAATCACCGCAGCCTCGAAGACCCCGGCAAAGAGCGGGGGTGCCGGCAGAATCAGGAAGATGCAGATCGACGAAAGAATCGCTCCTGCGTCCCAGAAGCCCACCTGGGCACCGAACTCAAGCCCACGAGCCATCACGAGGATCGAGAACACGTTGAGAACCCACGTGATCACCGTCCAAGCGAGGACTGGAACAGCGCTACGCAAAGAACCCAACGACAGCAGTGCATCCAGGAACGTGCGCAGCAACCCAGAAACCAGCGATCCCATCCTCTCGCCCGCCAGTCCAGCGAGACGACCCGCGAGCGAGACACCCCGGTCCCCCATAGCCAGTAGCACGACGAGAAGACCCGATGCGGGCAGCAACACAGAGAGAATGGCGGTGCGGCCCGTACCCACCAAGTCCACAGGCTCTCCACCAATACTCACCGGACCATCGGGAAGATCTGCCAGAGCCAGCGCGCCAACAAAGATCGCCCCGAGGGCCAGCATGTCGAGAACCCGCTCGACAACCACCGTCGCTACACCAGACCCAAAGGGGATCTCTTCCCGCTCGAACAGAAGGTACGGACGCACCACCTCCCCGAGCCTAAACGGAAGCACGTTGATCAGAAAGAAACCAACAGAGCAGACCGAAAAATAGGTCCTAAAACCGACCCGCGGCTCCACGGCCTGAACCAGACGACCCCAGCGAATCGACCGACACACATGAACGCTGAAGAAGAGCCCTAAGCCAGCGATGAAGGTCGGGACATGGACCCCTTGCAGGGCCTCCAGAAACGCCTGACCATCGACCCCTCGAAACGCGAGATACAAGGCGACGGCACCCACCGCCAACATCACGAAGATCTGAAGGATTCTGGGCAACGTGTTGAGCGCCAGCGAGACGCGCCTAGAGCTTGTGGATCCGACCGGCAGGAGAGTCAACTCCAGCCAGAGCATTACGACAGTCGACAATCGCCACTGATTTCCGCGCGACCAACTCCCAGTCGATGGCAGCATGATCCGCGGTCACCACGACACAATCAAAGGAGGAGAGCATCTCTTCGCCCAGCGACTCCGAAGCCAGCAACTCCCCCGAGACAAGCTCCAAGTGTGGCACATGTGGATCGTGGTACCGGATCTCAGCTCCCCGAGCGATCAGTAACTGAATGACATCGAGCGCCGGGCTCTCCCGAGTGTCGGACACGTTGGCCTTGTAGCTCACACCTAGGATGAGCACTCGACTGCCACGCACCGACTTGGAGTCCTCGTTCAGGCTCTCAGAGACCAACTCCACCACATGAGCCGGCATCGAGGTGTTGACCTCGGCGGCCAACTCGATGAACCGTGCGCGATAGTTGAGTGTCTTGAGGATCCAGGAAAGATAGTGCGGATCCACAGGGATGCAGTGCCCACCCAGACCGGGGCCTGGATAAAACTTCATGAAGCCAAACGGCTTGGTGGCGGCGGCATCGATCACCTCCCAGGTGTCCAGGCCCAGCTTGCGACACATGAGCGCGACCTCGTTGACCAGCCCAATGTTCACCGCTCGAAAGGTGTTCTCCAGTAGCTTGGCCATCTCCGCTGCTCGGGTAGACGACATGGGGACAACCGTCGTCAAGAAGGTGTTGTACAGCGCGCAACCCACGGCAGTGCACGAATCGGTGATGCCGCCAACGAGACGCGGTGTGTTGCGGATATCGAACGAGAGGTTCCCCGGATCGACGCGCTCCGGGGAGAAGCAGAGGAAGAAGTCCTCACCGACCACCAAGCCCTTCTCTTCGAAGACGGGCAAGAGAAGCTCGTCGGTGCTCCCAGGGTAGGTGGTCGACTCCAGGACAATGAGTTGCCCAGGTC